>FRDC01000149.1_pt1 | contig 110303 bp, 101 predicted proteins | sample 1106171 | NCBI WGS metagenome assembly FRDC01 (sample SAMEA3930566, study PRJEB13176) | freshwater metagenome | biome: Drinking water system; feature: drinking water; material: water | place: Singapore | collected 2014-12-20 | reverse complement strand
TGCTCGCCTATTCCTATTCGATGTCGATCGAGGCGCCGAAAGGCGCGGTCGCGCCGCTCGCCAAGGCGCACGAGAAGGCCTGCATCGACGCCGGCCCGGCCGTCTGTCAGGTGATGGGCTCCTCCGTCAACGCCTATGGCGAGGATCAGGTATCCGCCTATCTAAACCTCCGCGCCGAGCCAAAATGGCTGGAGACATTCCGCGGCGGCATCGCGTCCGATGCGGAGAAGGCGGGCGGTGAGCTGACAGCAAATACGGTCAGCGCCGAAGACCTCACGCGATACATCATCGACACCTCGGCGCGGCTTGACGCGAAGAAGACGCTCCGTGAGCGGATCAAGACGCTGCTCGAAACCCGCGAGGGCTCCCTCAACGACATCCTCGCTGCGGAACGCGCGCTCTCCGACGTGCAGGGCGAAATCGACGCCATGACGGCGCAGCTCGACGCGGCGAAGGCGCGGGTCGCGATGTCGTCCTTGTCGATCAGCTATTCGTCCGACCCGGAAACCTCGGTCAGCATGTGGAAGCCCCTTGCCGAGGCGTTCCAAGGCTTCGGGCGCACGTCGATGCAGTCGCTCGCCGAGGCCGTCACCTTCGTCGCGCGAACATGGCCGACGCTCATCCTCGCGCTCATCATCCTCTCGATCCTCAGGGTCTGGTGGCGGGGGCGGCGCAAGAAAGCTTGACCGCTGCGAACAATTGTCCGGACCGGGATGGGCGTTCCTTAATGACTCTTAGGCAATGTTCGCGTCGTTGCGCCGGGGGTTCGCGATGAAGTCGTTTTCGGAAATCGTGCTTTTCACGACTGCATCGGCGGTCAACGCCGCGGTCGTTTTCGCGGCGGCGGTCGCGTTGAGCCTTCTCGCGCGCTGAGCGCCAGCCGTCATTGCGCCGGCGACAGCCGCAGCACCTTGCCGACAGCGGCGCCGTCCGCGTCTTCAGTCGTGACGTAAATCGCGCCCTCAGGACCGACGCGCACGTCGCGGATGCGCTCGCCTTCGAGATAGCGCTCCTCGCCGACCTCTTTCATGCCGTCGAGGTCGACGCGGTGCAGCGAACGTTCCGCCATCGCGCCTACAAGGAGATCGCCGTCCCAGTCGGCCGGAAACATGGCGCCCCTGTAAACCGCCAGCCCCGACGGGCCTATCGACGGCGTCCAGTGCTTGAACGGCTGCGCCGTGCCGGCATACTCCGTGTAGGGAGTGATGCGCGCGCCGGAATAGTCGATGCCGTAGCTCGCCAGCGGCCAGCCGTAATTGGCGCCCTTCTCGATGACGTTGATCTCGTCGCCGCCGCGCGGCCCGTGTTCGTGCTCCCAGAGGACGCCGCGGACGGCGTCAAAAGCGAGGCCTTGCGCGTTGCGGTGGCCTTTCGACCACAATTCCCTGCGCTCGCCGCCGCCGAAGACCGGGTTGTCAGCGGGGACAGAACCGTCCTCGTTGAGGCGGATCACCGAGCCGAAGCTCGACGTCATGTCCTGCGCGCGCTCCTTGTAGCGCGATCCTTCACCGATCGTCGCATAAAGCTTGCCGTCGCCGCCCCAGGCGAGGCGGGCGCCGTAATGGTGCCCCGTGTCCTTGTCTGGAACGGCGTCGTAGAGAACCGTCAGATCCGTCAGTGTCGCGCCGTCGAATTTCGCGCGCGCGATGCGTGTCGCGTTCGCAGCGTGAGTTCCATGTGCGTAGGAAACGTAAAGGAGCCGGTTGTTGGCGAAATCCGGGTGCGGAAGAACATCGAAGAGCCCGCCCTGGTTCCAGACCAGAACCTCCGGCACGCCCGCCACGGGGTCGGCGACGAGCCGGTCGTCCTTGATGACGCGCAGCCGCCCTGCGCGCTCGGTGACGAGTATCGAGCCGTCCGGGAGGAAGGCGATCGACCAAGGATTGGCAAGGCCCTCGGCGAGCGTCTCGACGCGCAGCGCAAGCCCCCCGTGCGGGGCGGCGGGCGCGAGCCTCGTTTGAAGTTTGGCGTCGCCGCCTCCCTTGCCGCCGGCTGGCGCTGCGGTTGCGGTTCCGCCGTCTTTTGAGCCGCAGCCGGCGAGCGTCAGCGCGGCGGCGGCCGCACAAACGACGAGCCGGGATGATGACAGCGGGGCGCGCAGGGGCATGACGAACTCCATGGCTTTAACGCCGTCAATTGCGTAAACAGGGATGGCGCGGGGCGTCAATCGCGGCGGTGAAGAAGGGCGGGCGGTATGGCGATCATCCGGGTTTTCTTTGGGCTGCTCGCGGCGGTCGTCGGCGGCTATCTTCTGTCGGCGGCGTTCCTCACCTTGCGCACCTTGTCGGCGTATCCGGGGTTTGACGTGACGCCGACGGCGCTCGCCGAGACTTTCGGCATGAATGTCGAGGGTCTGGCGACGGGCTCCCCCTTTATTGCGATCCTCGCTGTCTGTTTTGCGATCGCCTTTTTGGTCGCCGCGGTCCTGAAGCGCCTTCTGAAGCCGCTAGCGCCCGTCGCCTATGTGATCGCGGGCGCGGCGGCCCTGCCGGCGCTCTTCTTCCTGGTCGAGAATGTCATGCTGGGCGGCGGCGTCGGCGCCTTTTTCGGGGCGCGCGATCCATCCGATCTCGCGTTGCAGGCGGTCGCCGGGGCCGTCGGGGGCCTCCTTTTCACCCTCATTGCGGCCCGCCGGCCCGCCTGAGCTTTCGCCGCCGGCCCTCATGGGCTAGAGCGCGCGCATCATGACCGCGCCCTTCGAGAAGCAGATGAAGCCGCCGCCGCGCATCGGCGTCGTCAGCCTTGGCTGCCCGAAAGCGCTCGTCGACTCCGAGCGCATCATGACGCGCCTCAAGGCCGAGGGGTACGAGATCGCGCCCGACTACAAGGGCGCTGACGCCGTCCTCGTCAACACCTGCGGCTTCCTCGACAGCGCCCGCGCGGAATCGCTCGAGGCGATCGGCGAGGCGATCGCAGAGAACGGCCGCGTCATCGTAACGGGGTGCCTTGGCGCCGAAGAAGACGTCATTCGCGCCGCTCACCCGAAAGTGCTCGCCGTCACCGGGCCGCATCAATATGAGGCGGTGATGGACGCGGTGCACGGCGCCGCGCCGGCGCCGCATGATCCGTTCTTCGACCTCTTGCCGCCGCAGGGAGTGAGGCTGACGCCGCGCCACTACGCCTATCTGAAGATTTCAGAGGGCTGCAACAATTCCTGCTCGTTCTGCATCATCCCCTCGATGCGCGGGCGCCTGAAGAGTCGACGTATCGACGCGGTCTTGAAGGAAGCCGAGAAGCTCGCCGCCGCCGGCGTGAAGGAGCTCCTCGTCATCTCGCAGGACACGTCCGCCTATGGCGCTGACCTGAAGTATGAATCCCGCGCCTGGCGCGGCGCCGACCACGAAACGCGCTTTCTAGACCTCGCGCGCGGCCTCAAGAGCCTCGGCGTCTGGACGCGCCTACACTATGTTTATCCTTATCCGCATGTCGACGCGGTGATCCCGCTGATGGAGGAAGGAAACCTCCTCCCCTATCTCGATATTCCATTCCAACACGCCAGCCCTAAGGTTCTCAAAGCGATGCGCCGTCCGGCGCATCAGGAAAAGACGCTGGAGCAGATCCGCACCTGGCGCCGCATTAATCCGGCGCTTGTGCTGCGTTCGACCTTCATCGTCGGCTTTCCGGGCGAGACCGAAGAAGACTTCGCCTTCCTGATCGACTGGCTGAAAGAAGCGCGCCTCAATCGGGTCGGCTGTTTCAAGTTCGAGCCTGTTAAAGGCGCGGCGGCGAACGAGCTTCCCGGCGCGGTGCCGGAGGCTGAGAAGGAAGAGCGCTATCACCGCTTCATGGCCGCGCAGCAGGCGATCTCGGCCGATCTGCTTCAGGGGTGGATCGGGCGCGAAATCGACGTCCTCATCGACGAGATCGACGCCGACGGCGCGGTCGGCCGGTCCTACGCCGATGCGCCCGACATCGACGGCGCGGTCATCCTGGAGGGCGAGACGGCGCTGAAGCCCGGCGACCTCGTCAGGGCCCGCGTCACCGGGGCTGACGATTATGATCTGTGGGCTGAGCGCACCAAATGAAGAAGGGGCGGCGATGATGAAGAGACTTGCGATTGCGGTGTTGGCGGCGTTCGCGGCAGGACCCGCCCTGGCGGCGGATTCGCTCGACGCGGTGATCAAGGACCATTGGGCGTGGTCGCTGGCCCAAAGCCCCACTTTTGCAACCTCGGTAGGCGTGCGGGACTATGACGATCGGCTGCAGGATTCCTCGCTTGCAGCCTACGACGCTGCGGTTGAGGACCAGAAGCGGTTCCTCGCGCGTCTTGAGGCGCTCGACGAATCCGCGTTGTCCGCCGCCGACCGCGTCAATTACGACCTCCTGACGCTCGAACTCGAGGACGATGTCGAGGCGGCCCGGTTCGGCGGCAAATACCTCGCGATCTCCAATCGCCGCGGGCCGCACACATTCCTTGCGGGGCTTGCCGACGACCTGCCGTTCTTCACCGCCGCCGATTACGAAAGCTATGTGAAGCGCCTCAATGCGGCGCCTGCCTATGTGGAGGGCGTGATCGGTCGGCTCGAGAAAGGGATCGAGGCCGGTTGGGTTCTCCCTTGCGAGGCGATGTCGGGCTACGAAAAAACGATCCGGTTCCACGTCGTCGCCGATGCGCGCGAAAGCGCGATGATGGCGCCGTTCGATGCAAAGCCGTCGACGATCGCCGAAAAGGACTGGAAGCGCCTCAAGGACGCGGCGCTGCGCGCCGTCGCCGACAAGGCCGTGCCGGCCATCGCGCGCTTCGCCGAGTTCTATGAGAAAGCCTACAAGCCCGCCTGCCGCCAGACCATCGGCGCGCTTGCGCTGCCTGACGGGCGCGCATGGTATGATCACCGGGCGCGGGTCTTCACGACGACGCCGTTGTCGGCGGACGAGATCCACAAGATCGGCCTCAAGGAAGTCGCGCGCATCCGCAAGGAAATGGACACGACCATCAAGGCGGCGAAGTTCACCGGCGATTTCAAGGCGTTCCAGGATTTTCTGCGCTCCGATCCGCGCTTCTACGCGAAAACGCCGCAGGAGTTGATGGAGAAGAACTCCTTTGTCGCCAAGAAGATCGACGGCGAATTGCCGAAGCTGTTCACGCGCCTGCCGCGCATGCCCTACACGCTGAAAGAAATCCCGGCCGACGTCGCGGAAGGAACGACGACCGCCTATTACGAGCGTCCCGCCGGCGACGGCGCGCGCGCGGGCGTTTATCGTGTCAACACTTCAAAGCTCGACACGCGCCCGCTCTACGAGATCGAAGCGTTGACGTTGCACGAGGCGGTGCCCGGCCATCACTTCCAGATCGCGCTCAGCCAGGAGCTCGACCTGCCGGAGTTCCGCAAATATGGCGGCTTCACCGCCTTCATCGAAGGGTGGGGGCTTTATGCCGAAAGTCTCGGTCTGGATGTCGGCTTCTATCAGGACCCCTATTCGAATTTCGGTCGGCTTTCGTACGAGATGTGGCGAGCCTGCCGCCTCGTCGTCGATACGGGGATTCACGCCAAGGGCTGGACGCGCGCTCAGGCGATCGCCTTCATGAACGAGAACACGGCGCTTTCGGAGCACAACATCACGGCGGAGGTAGATCGCTACATCGCCAACCCAGGCCAGGCGCTCGCCTACAAGATCGGCGAGCTGAAATTCAAGGATCTGCGGGCATGGGCGTCGAAGGCGCTCGGCGGCAAGTTCGACCTCCGCCGCTTCCATGACGCCGCGCTCGAGAATGGCGCGGTGCCGCTCTCGGTTCTCGAAAGCCGCATCGTCCGCTTCATCGCCGAGGAGAAGGCGCGCTAACGGGATGGACGCCGAAGACGAACTCGCCGCGCTCATCCGCCAGGCCGCCGCCGACGTCCGGGCGCGCGATTTCCTCTGGGGCGCGGCGATCGCGGCGGGGATCGCCGTCGCCATCATGGCTTCAGGACTGGCGACGAGCCTGTGGCTGCCGGTTGCGGCGTGGATCGCCTTCTGCGCGGCGCTCGGCGTGCGCTATTGGCTCTCCTCAGGGCGTGAATGGGCAAGGCCTGTCGAGCGGCTCGTCAAAACCGAGATCAGTGCCAAGGAGACGGAGATCGCGACGCTGCGTCTGGCGCGCGGGGTCGCGCAGGCGCTGCCGGAGCCGCTTTTCATTCTCGACGCCGCCGGCGTTATTGAGCACGCGAACCCGGCCGCCGAGGAATTTATCGGCGCCAGGGCGCTCGAGGGCCGGCACTTCGCAGCAGCCTTGCGTGCGCCAAATGTCTTCGAGGCCGCCGAGGCGGTCAGCAAGGGCGAGGCCCCGCGCGCGGTCGAATTCACGACGACCGGGGCCGTCGAGCGCCATTGCCGCGCCTTTGTCGCGCCAGTCGGCGACGCGCGGCCGGTGGAGCGCGTCCTTGTCTTTGTTCGTGATCTCACCGGCGAGCGCCGCGTCGAACAGATGCGCGCCGACTTCATCGCGTCGGCCAGTCATGAGCTCAGGACGCCGCTCGCCTCGCTCCTCGGCTTCATCGAAACGATGCGCGGGCATGCGAAAGAAGACCCGGAGGCGCGCGACCGGTTCCTCGCCATCATGCAAGCGCAGGCCGAACGCATGCAGCGCCTGGTCTCCGACCTGATGTCGCTCTCGCGCATCGAGCTTCACGAGCATGTGCCGCCGCGCGACATCGTCGATGTCGCCGCGCTTGCGGAGGACGTTCTCGACAGCCTGCGCCCGGTGCTCGACCAGTCAGGCGCGATCGTCGATTTCGAAAACCTTGCCGGCGGACCCCTGCGGGCCGTTGGCGAGCACGACGAGCTTTTCCAAGCGATCCAGAATCTCATCGACAACGCGCTTAAATATGGCGGCGACCCGGCGATGATCAAAATCAAGGCGGGGCGGGGCCTCGCCCCGTCGATCGCGGAGGCCGGCGGCGATGTCGCGCATCGCGCCGGGGACGGCGGCGCGCAAATCGCAGCGCGCCTCGGCGCGCAAGCCGAAGAGCTGATTTTCGTCCAGGTGCGCGACTTTGGCCCGGGCGTCGAGCGCTCGGCGCTGCCGCGGCTCACCGAGCGCTTTTATCGCGTCAGCGTCGACCGCAGTAAAAAGGCGGGCGGCACGGGCCTTGGTCTCGCGATCGTCAAGCACATCATGAACCGCCACCGGGGCGGATTGCAGATCGAAAGCCGGCCCGGCGGCGGCACCGCCTTCACCTGCTACCTGCCGGCGGCGCGCAGCGAGCCGGGGATTTCCTGGGGGGCGCCTGAAATCGCTCGTGGCGGACAAGAATCTGTCACATAATCCGGCGCAGGACATCGGCGCTTCTAACAACCGGACGACCGTTTCATGACGATGGCCTCGATTGCGCCCCAGTCGGCCGCCGCCCTGCTGCGGTCGCTCGGGGGCGAGTTCGCCCAGATGGCGGCGCTCGTCGAGACTCAGCTCAGCGAGGCGATCGGCGCGCTCGAACGCCGCGACGTCGCCCTTGCTGACCGGGTCGTCCGGACCGACGCCAAGGTCGACGCCTTTCATACCCGGGTCGATGACGGCGCCATGGCGATCCTGCGCGCCGGCTCCCTTACCGACCGCCAATTCCGCGAGGCGGCAAGCCTCATGAAGCTTGCGGCCGAACTCGAGCGCGTCGGCGATCTCGCCAAGAACGTCGCCAAGCGCACGATAGCGGTCGCGCTGGAGACCCCGCCCGCCAGCGCGGTTTCCGGCGTCGCTCGCATGGGCCGGGCTAGCCTTCGACAATTATCCGATATTCTCAACGCCTATCAGGCCGGCAATGTCGACGCGGCTGCCGCTGTCTGGCGCGGCGACAACGACCTCGATGAGCTTTACAGCTCGCTCTACAAGGACGTCGTCACGGCGATGAAAGGCGACCAGAAACAGATCAATCCTGGTGTCCACCTTCTCTTCATCGTCAAGAATTTCGAGCGCATCGGCGATCATGCGACCAATATCGCCGAGGCGATCCACTTCGTCGAAACCGGCGCCTGGTTCGCGGAGGAAAGGCCCAAAGGCGAGGAACCGGGCGCCCCGGCGAGAAACCCATGACCCGCACAAAAGTCCTGATCGTCGAGGATGAGGAAGCGATCACCACGCTACTTGAATACAACCTCTCCAAGGAGGACTGCGACACGCGCGTCGCCAGGGACGGCGAAGACGCGCTCTTGAAGGTCGCCGAATACCATCCCGACATCGTCATCCTTGACTGGATGCTGCCGAAGATCTCCGGCATCGAGGTTTGCCGCCGGCTGCGCCAGGCGCCCGAAACGCGCAATCTGCCGATCATCATGCTGACCGCCCGGTCGGAGGAAGCCGACCGCATCCGCGGGCTTGAAACCGGCGCGGACGACTATCTGACGAAACCGTTTTCGACAGCCGAGCTTGTCGCGAGGCTGCGCGCGGTGCTGCGCCGGATTCGCCCGGCGCTGGTCGAGGATGTCGTTTCGCATGGAGACATACGCATTGACCGCACCGCGCATCGCGTCTGGCGCGAGGACAAGGAAATTCACCTCGGTCCGACGGAATTCCGGCTGCTCGACCACCTCATTCAGCATCCCGGCCGGGTGTTCTCGCGCGAGCAGCTGTTGAACGCCGTCTGGGGGTCCGACGTTTTTGTCGAAGTTCGCACGGTCGACGTTCATGTCGGACGACTGCGGAAGGCGCTGACGAAGCACGATCATGTCGATCCGATCCGGACCGTGCGCGCCGCGGGCTATTCGCTCGACTTTTCGTAAGTCCGCATCGGGAGTCAAAACGAAGGCCCGCCGCAGCGCGCGACGGGCCCAGTTGTTGATCGGACGGAAATCCCGGCCCGAAAGATCAAACCGCGCGGCGCCGGGCGTCGGCGATGATGCGCTGCGGCGGCGTCGCTGGCCGATCCGGGCGGCGCTGCGCCGGCTGGAAGGCGAGATTGGCGTGATAGGCGCAATAGGGTTTGCCTGTCGGCGCCGATTGGCCGCAGAAATGGAAATCGTCCTTGGCCGGATCGCCGATCGGCCATTTGCACATGTTGCCTTTCAGCGTCGCGACCGTCGTCATGTCGCCCGAGGACAGGACGACCGGCGCGACGAATTCAGGTTCCTCGATGATCGTCTCGATCGTCTTGCGCGCATAGGCGACGGGCGCCGGCTCCTCGGCGCCGATCGGGCTATCGCAGCCGCGCTGGGGCTTTGCTGGGGCCGCGCGCCCCGACAGGCCCAGCCGGTGCACCTTGCCAATCACGGCGTTTCGGGTGACGCCCCCCATTTTCGAAGCGATCTGGCTCGCCGAGAGCCCTTCCGCCCAGAACTTCTTCAAAAGCTCGACCCGCTCGTCATTCCACGCCATCGCGCCGCTCCCTTTTGGTGGTTATCCAGGCCTGAAGCCCGGGTCCGATCGGCTGGCCGACCCTGCCAGCCTTTTGCCTCTTCAGATCACAATATCTTGCGGCGCTTCGTATCTGCCCGTCAGCGCACGCTAAATATAGTACCTCACGGCGGAGAAATTACAACATGGCGCCTCGCGCCAATTTTGCACACAAGATGTAGGTGACGCTCCCGCCGTCGTTGCGGCCTGCTTGACCCCCGGTTCCAGCCCGCGCAACAGGACCACCATGACGGAAATCATCATCACGCAGCCGGACGGGCATCGGGCGTCCGCCGGGTCGCAAACCTTGCCCGCGTTCGGCGCGCGGCGGTTCGGCCGCATCAACTGGCTTGGCCTTCAGACGCTCCTTGAAAAGGAAGTGCGGCGGTTCCTGAAGGTGTCTTTCCAGACGATCGTCGCCCCAGTCATCTCGACCCTGCTTTTTCTGCTTGTCTTCATGCAGGCGATGGGCGGGCGCGCCGACATTGACGGTGTTCCCTATGTCGAGTTTCTCGCGCCCGGTCTCATCATGATGGCGATGCTGACGAACGCGTTCGCGAACTCGTCATCGTCGATCATCATAGGCAAGGTGCAAGGATCGATTGTCGACGTCTTGATGCCGCCGTTGTCGCCGGGCGAACTGACCGTCGCCTTCGTGGTCGGCGCTGCGGCGCGCGGCCTTCTCGTCGGGGCCGTCACGGCGCTTACCTCGGCGCTGTTCATGGCCGGTTCGCCTTCGCCGATGCAGGTCGATAATATCGGCCTCATTCTCCTCTATGCGACGCTCGCCTCTTTGATGTTCGGCTTTCTCGGCGTCATCGGCGGCGTCTGGGCCGACAAGTTCGACCAGCTCGCCGCCATCAACAATTTCGTCATTACGCCGCTGACGTTCCTGTCGGGCACGTTCTATGCGATCCGCGCGCTTCCCGAACCTTTCCTGACCTTCAGCCATTTCAATCCGGTTTTCTATCTGATCGACGGCTTTCGCGCCGGCTTCACCGGGCTCGCCGAGGCGCCGCTGCTCCTCGGCGCCGGCGTATCTGTCGGCGTGACGGCGGCGCTCGGTCTTTGGAGCTACCTGCTCATCAAATCCGGCTACAAGCTCAAAAGCTGATGCGCGACGATTTCATCCTCCCGTTTCAGGTCGGAGCCGGATCGGTCCGTGGACGGATCGTCCGCCTCGGGGCGGCGATCGACGCAGTGCTGAAGCCGCACGGGTTTTCAGACGCCGTGTCGGAGCTCCTCGGCGAGGCTGCGGTTCTCGCCGCGCTTATGGGCTCCGCGCTCAAGTTCGACGGCAAGCTGATCTTTCAGGCGCAAGGCGACGGCGACGTCAGGATGCTCGTCGCCGACTACACCTCGGCCGGCGCCCTTCGCGCCACCGCCTCTGTCGGCGGGCCGGCGCAGGCGCGCGGGCTCGCCGCGCTGCTTGGCAAGGGACACCTCGCGATCACCATAGACCAGGGCCCCGACATGGAGCGATATCAGGGCGTGACGCCGATCGAGGGCCGGACGCTGGAAGCGGCCGCGATCGGCTATTTCACGCAATCGGAGCAGATCCCGACGGCGGTGCGCCTCGCCGTCGGCAAGGTCTTCCGGCCGGGCGGAGAGGAATCCTGGCGCGCCGGCGGCGTCATCGTGCAATTCATGCCGGGCGAAGGCGGCGCGCGCGAGCGCGGCGAGGCCGTGCTCAGGTCGGCTGAGGACGAAGAGGCTTGGAACCGCGCCGCCTCCTTCCTCAATACAACGCAGGCGGATGAACTCCTCGACCCCGGCCTGACGGCTGAAGCGCTGCTCTATCGCCTCTTTCACGAAGACGGCGTCCGGGTCTTCGACGCCAAGTCGCTGCGCGCAGAATGCGCCTGCAACGCGGGAAAAATATCCGCCGTGTTGTCAGGCTACGCGCCGGACGATCTCGCCGACATGGCGGAGGATGGCCTCATCAAGGTCAGCTGCGAGTTCTGCCGCCGCGACTACGTCTTCGACGTGAACGGCGAGGAGGTCGCGCGATGAAGAAGGACGTTTTCGAGAAGGAACTCGACGACCTCGAATTCGAACTCGCAAAGCTGCAGGAGACCGTCGCCCGCAAGGGTATGAAGGTCGCCATCATATTCGAAGGGCGCGACGCGGCGGGGAAGGGCGGCGTCATCAAGACGATCCTTCGGCGCATGAACCCGCGCATCTGGCGGGTGGTTGCGCTGCCGAAGCCCTCAGACCGAGAGTCGAGCCAGTGGTATTTTCAGCGTTATGTCGCGCACCTTCCCGCCGCCGGCGAAGTCGTGCTGTTCGACCGGTCGTGGTACAACCGCGCCGTCGTCGAGCCGGTGATGGGCTGGTGCAGTCCGGCCCAGTACGCGATCTTCATGAAGGAGGTTCCCGAGTTCGAGCGCATGCTCGTGTCGTCCGGCACGATGCTTCTCAAATACTGGATTCATGTCTCGGCGAAGGAACAGGAGAAGCGCTTTCAGGAACGCGCCAGCGACCCGCGCAAACGTTGGAAGCTGTCGCCCATAGACCTCGAAGGGCGCAAGCGGTGGGCCGAGTTTTCGAAATATCGCAACCTCATGCTGGAACAGACGCATACGGATCATGCGCCATGGCGCTCGATCGACGGCGATGACAAGGAAAAGGCGCGCTTGAACTGCATCCGGTCGATCCTCGACTGCGTGCCCTATGAGCACAATGAGGAAGCCTTCAGGCCCGTGGCGCTGCCGCCGCGCCAGACTGCGGACGAGGCCGGCTATAAAAAGTCCGGCATCGAGGAGCGGCTGTTCGTAAAGGATTATTACGCTGACTGATCCGGCGCGCTCGCGCGCACGAAAACGCCGTTGCGGCCCGTCCGGAAAAGCTCCCTGTAGCCTTCAGCCTCGAGCAGCGCTGCGGCGCCTCCATGCGACAGCTCCATAATGACGAAGGCCGGGCGATACCGCTCGCCCGGGCGAGCAAAGAGGCCCTCAAGCGCCGCCGCCTCGCCGCCTTCGATGTCGATCTTCATCGCGTCGATCCGCGGCGCGCCAGCCTCTTCGATCAGGTCCGAAAGACTGCGCATCGCGACCTGCCGTTCGCCTTCCGGCTGCACCCGGCTCTCGCCGCGATTGCGCGTATCGGTGCGAAAGACGGCCATACCCTCGCGCGCGCCTGCTGCGCACTCGGCCACGCGAACTTCTTTGCGCGCCCCGGTGACGTCGAGATTGAAGCGCAGGCGCGCGAGCATCTCGGGCGAGGGCTCGACGCAGATCGCGTTGAACGCGCGTCCGGCGACACGCGCCGCCGACCGCGCAAACAGGGTGTAAAGCCCCGCGTTCGCCCCGACGTCGAGGAAATGAAACGGGCCGTCGCCTTTGTCGATGAACGCCTTGAGGGCTGCGCGTTCCGGGGCCTCCCAGAACTGCGGCGTGATGAAGACGCGCTTCTCGCTGATGTTGTCATAAGGGTGCAGCCGCGCACGCTCCGACCCGAACACCGTCACGTCAAAGGCGCGCCCTGACTTCCCGCCCGCCAAACGCAACAACACCGAAGCAGCGCGGCGCGCCGCAAAAACGTCGGGGAGCCGCGCGGCGGCGCGGCGGATTCCTTCCTGAAGCGGGGAGGGTGCGAGCGACCCGAACGGCGCCGTCATTTTCCGCGCTCGCGCATCACGCGCTCGTACATTTTCACGTCGCGCATCCAGCGCCCGAAACCCGACATCACCGAAAACGCGAAGCCGTAAACGCCGCCGCGAAAAAGGCCGTCCAGAACGTAGCGCCTGCCGACATAGAAGGGCAGCCCGAAGAAAATGCGAAGCGTGAGAACGGGCAACGGCTTTGGATCGAGCGCCCGCGCCCGCGTCGATGAGTTGCGGTTGAGCTTGTCGATGAGGTGGGCGGCGTCGGCGAAGGCGTAATGAAGAATCGGCGAGGTCAGCGCTCCGACGGCCTCGCCTCTGGGCAGATCGAACTGGTCCCAGGCTTCATGATCGGGCGCGCGCACCGCGCGGCGGTCATAAAGCTTGTGGCGTATGACGCCGCCAAAGCCCAGCCATGGCTCGCCGACGGGCGGGGCGATCGCGACCGGCGTGCGGTAGATTCGCGCCGACGGCGCGCCGTTGGCGAACAGCGCCGCGATTTCCGCCGCGAGCGCTGCACTGACCACTTCATCCGCATCAAGGTCAAGGAGCCAGTCGTGGCGGCACCTTTCCTCCGCAAACCGCTTCTGCCGCCCATTGCCGAGCCAGTGCTGCCTTATGACGCGCGCCCCCGCTTTCTCCGCGATCGCGACAGTGTCGTCCGTCGATCCGGAATCGACGACGACAACCTCGTCCGCGACGAGGCGCGCAGCGCGGACGACGTCGCCGATCATCCGTGCTTCGTTTCTGGCGCGGATGTAGGCGGAAAGGGGCGGCCGCGCCGTCAACCTGGTCAGGCCTTCTTTTTCGCCGCGATCCAGCCGTCGATGTTCTCCTCAAGGATCGCGAGCGGCACTGGGCCGTATTTCAGGACCTCGTCATGGAATTCGCGGACGTCGAACTTCCGCCCCAGCTTCTTCTCGGCGCGTGCGCGCAGTTCCTGGATCTTCAGCATGCCGATCTTGTAGGCTGTGGCCTGGCCCGGCATCACGACATAGCGCTCGATCGAACTTTCAGCATCGCCTTCGGCGTTCGGCGTGTTGTCAAGGAGCCATTGTATCGCTTGGTCGCGGGTCCATTTCTTGCGGTGAATCCCGGTGTCGACGACGAGACGCCCGGCCCGCCAGAGCTCCATCGCAAGGCGGCCGAAGTCGGAATAGGGGTCGGCGTAAAAGCCGAGCTCCTTGGCGATCCATTCCGAATAGAGACCCCAGCCCTCGGAATAGGCTGTGAAGCCGCCGAAGCGGCGGAAGCTCGGCACGCCCTGGAGTTCCTGCGCGATTGCGATCTGCATGTGATGGCCGGGGATCCCCTCGTGATAGGCGAGCGCTTCCATCTGGTAGGTCGGCATCGCCGCCATCTCGTAAAGGTTCGCGTAATAGACGCCGGGGCGCGAGCCGTCGGGCGCGGGGCGCTGATAGAACGCCTTGCCGGCGGACCTCTCGCGGAAGGGCTCGACCCGCTTCACGATCATGTCGGCCTTCGGCTTGGTGATGAAAAGCTCATCGAGCCGCCCGCGCATGGTGTCGATGATCGCCGTCGCCTCGGCGAGATAGCGCGCGCGGCCTTCGTCCGTGTCGGGATAGGTGAAGCGCTTTTCGGGATCGTCGCGCATATAAGAGAAGAAGGCCTTGAGATCGCCCTTGAACCCGACATTTTCGCGGATCGCATCCATTTCGCGGTGAATCCGCGCGACTTCTTTGAGCCCGAGATCATGAATCTCGTCCGCCGTCATCGCGGTCGTCGTCATCCGTTCAAGCTGGGCGTCGTAGTAGGCGTCGCCGTCGGGAAGCTTCCAAGCGCCGTCATCGTTCGACGCCGCCGCCATCTGTCGCTCGAACATGGCGATGAGGTCCTGATAGGCGGGCTTGACGGACGTCAGCAGCGCCGTCTCCGCCCGCTTTTTCAGGACGGCCTTCGCCGCCGCCGGCGCATCGAGTTTGCCGAGCTTGTCATTGAAGTCAGCAAGGATCGTCGAGGGTTTGCCGCTTCTGTCGAACGGCGCGCCGGCGATTACGTTTTTCGCCGTCTCTAACATCTGCGCGTAGGACCATTTGGGTGCGTAAATGCCGCGCGCGAACTGGTCTTCAGCGACCTGCCGGTGCCCGGCGAAATTCGCCTTCAACCCTTCAAGCCGCGCAACATAGGCTTCGGCGTCGGCGAGGGTGTCGATCTTGTGCTGGTTGATGAGGAACGCCGGCGCGCTCGAATGGGGCGCGCGGAAATGGCTGAAGCGGTACCAGTGATTGCGATAGGGGAAGAACCGGTCGGCGCGCTCTGCGGAATACTCAAACAGCCGGTAGGAGAGGCGGGCGTTGGCATCGAGCTTTTTCGGGTCGAAGGTCGCCCGCATCTCGGCGAGTTTCGCCATCAGGATGCGATGCTCTTCTTCCGCCGCGGCGTCTGAAGGGTCGTCCCATTGGTCGTAATTCGTTTTGCGGCCGAGAAAAGTCTGCTGCTCGGGCGAGCGCGCGACCTCCGCCTCCCAGGTCTCCTCGAACCAGGCGTTGATCGCGCCGGCCTGGTCTTCGGCGGGCGACGCCGCAACTGCGGCCGGCGAAGCGCCGTTCGTGGCGCAGCCGACAAGCGCAAGGGCGGAGGCGGCGAAAAGGAGCGTCAGCGAGGCGCGGAGAGTCATCATTTTTGTTCTTTCCTAGCTTGCGGCGACCCTAAAGACCCTGGCCGCGACGGATCAAGACGCCGCGTCAGTCGAACGCAAAGCTGAACGGGGCTGCGACGCGGTTGTGTTCGTCGATGACGAGGCGGCGCCTGATCGGCGGGTGCGCGCGCGCCGCGCACTCCGTCCGCTCGCACAGGCGGCAAGTAAGGCCGATCGGCGTCGCCGGCGCGGCGGCGGGGTCGAGCCCCTTCGCGTAAACAAGGGCGCCGGCGTCTTCGAGGCGGCAGCCGAGCGCGACGGCGCGTTCGGCGACCGGCGCGCCATAACCCCCGGCGCCCCCCTGCACCGTGCGCGCGATCGAGAAATAGCGTGATCCGTCCGGCAGCTCGATGATCTGCGTCAGGATGCGCCTTGGCTGGCGGAACGTCTCATGAATCGTCCAAAGCGGGCACGATCCGCCATAGCGCGCGAACGGAAACACATCGCCCGAATAGCGCTTCGACATGTTCCCCGCGGCGTCGACGCGCACGAAGAAGAACGCAACGCCTTCCGCGCCGGGGCGCTGCATGGTCGTGAGGCGATGGGCTACTTGTTCGAAGCTTGCGCCGAACCGGCGTCCGACAGCCTCGATGTCATAGCCGAGTTCCTTCGCCGATTTCAGGAACGGCCCATAGGGCAGCATTATCGCCGCCGCCGCGTAATTGGCGAGCGCCGCGCGCGAAAGGCGCCGCCCGGCGTCCGAGGTGAAGCGCGCCGCATTGACAGCGCCGTCGAGCGCGCCCTGCAGCTCGATCAGCGAAAGCTGCAGCGCGAGGTGAAAAACGCGGCTCGCAGAGTCCAGCCTCTCGGACAGCGACAACTCTCCCGCATGACGGTTAAGCCGGCGAAACGCACCCAGCATCACCTCGTCAGGAAGGACGCGCACCCTGACCCCATGGCGGGCGCTGAAACGGGCGGCGAGGGCGTCGAAGAGGCTTGTTCCGCCCACGGACAATTCCACGGCGATCGCCTCCGCGGCGGCGTCGATCTCCGGGAAATGGTTGCGGCTGCCCTGGATGAAGGCGCGCGCCTCCTCGACCGGGTCGGCGTCGAGCGGCGAGCGACCCGCCCGCGCTTCGACAAGTTCGGCCTTCGCCGCGCGCCATGCGCGGTAAAGTCCGGCGACCGCCTCACCGAGAACGGGATTGCCGGCGGCGAGGTCGAAAGCGTCCTCGCGGGTCGCGCCCGCCCCCTTGAATATCGGATCGGCGAATGCCGCGGCGAGCTCGGTGAAGAGGGCGTCCGAATCGCCCTGAGCCAGGTGCGAAAGATCGAGTCCATATACAGCCGCAAGGCGAATCAGGAGGTCGGCCGAAACCGGGCGTTGATTGCGTTCAATCAGATTTACATAAGAGGGCGAAATCTCGAGGTCGCCCGCCATCTGCGCCTGAGTCAGGCCGCGTTCGCGCCGAATACGCCTAACCTGCGGTCCGACATAAAGTTTTCGTCGCCGCCGATCGCCTGACATCGCCGGAATCCCGCATTTGCTTTCTCTTATATCACAAAACACACAAAAACACAAGATTAACTGTGCTGTTATTCACATTGCGACGCGGCATTTCTTTCTTCGCAGGCGCAAAAATGCTTACCTCGACGCTCTTGGGGGCCGCGTCCGGCCGCTAAAGCGAAGGAAATCTCGTGGTCACGTTTGACGACATTATCCCGAATGCGCCGAAGGGGCGCTTCGACGGGATCAAGCGCAATTATTCTGCGGCGGAAGCCCTGCGGCTCCGCGGTTCGATCGACATCGCCTGGACGCTCGCCGAGCGCGGCGCGATCCGGCTGTGGGAGCTTTTGAAGACCGAACCCTACATCAACGCCCTTGGCGCGCTATCCGGCAATCAGGCCGTGCAGATGGCGAAGGCGGGGCTCAAGGCGATCTATCTCTCGGGCTGGCAAGTCGCCGGCGACGCGAACACCGCGGGCCAGATCTATCCCGACCAGTCGCTCTATCCGGCGAACGCCGGGCCGGAGCTCGCAAAGCGCATCAACAACGCCTTCCGCCGCGCCGACCAGATCGAGCATTCGGAAGGCAAGGTGAAGCGCGACTATTTCCTCCCTATCGTCGCCGATGCGGAGGCGGGCTTTGGCGGGCCACTGAACTGCTTCGAGATCATGAAAGCCTATATCGAGGCGGGCGCAGCCGGCGTTCACTTCGAAGACCAGCTCGCCTCGGAAAAGAAGTGCGGCCATCTCGGCGGCAAGGTTCTCATCCCGACCAAAGCGCACGAGAGGAACCTCAACGCCGCGCGTCTTGCCGCCGACGTGTGCGGCGTGCCGACGCTGATCGTCGCGCGAACCGACGCGGAATCAGCCAAGCTCATCACCTCCGATGTCGATGAGCGCGACCACCCCTTTATCGACTTCGATCAGGGCCGGACGCCGGAAGGCTTCTATCGCCTGAAGGAAGGGACCGGCGTCGACCACTGCATCGCGCGCGGGCTTTCCTATGCTCCGTATGCGGACCTCATCTGGTGGGAGACCTCGCACCCTGATTTGGACGACGCCAAGCGCTTCGCCGAGGCCATCCAGAAAGCCCATCCCGGCAAGATGATGGCCTATAACTGCTCGCCGTCTTTCAACTGGGAAGCCAACCTCGACAAGCAGACGATCGCCAAGTTCCAGCGCGAAATCGGCGCCATGGGCTACAAATTCCAGTTCGTCACGCTCGCCGGCTTTCACGCGCTCAATTACGGCATGTATACGCTCGCCCACGGATACAAGGACCGCGGCATGGCGGCCTATTCCGAACTTCAGCAGGCGGAATTTTCCGCCGAGAAGATCGGCTATGAGGCGACGCGCCATCAGCGCGAAGTCGGAACGGGATATTTCGATCTCGTGGCGGTGACGCTGTCGGGCGGCCAGTCCTCAACGACGGCGATGAGCGAGTCGACCGAAACGGCGCAGTTCAAGGCCGCCGAATAAGGCCCGAAGTTCCCGGGAGGAAACGAAGGCTTGAGCCGCCCCGCGGAAACGCGGGGCGGTTTTGTTTTAGTCGCCGCGAATTCCTGGGCGCCGCGGTCTGGCGCCGGGCGGCTGGCCTTGCGGGCGTTTCGGCTTTGCCGCTGTCGGCGCTTCGAACTTCGCAAGCGCCAGCGGCGTGAATCCTGACGCAAAGGCTTCCGCCTCCGCGATCGCGGAAGGCGACAGCAAAGCCTTGAGGCCGGGGATCAGCGTCTTCGGAAGTTCCTTGAAGCCGTAAAGGTCGGCCGTCGGGTTCTTCTCATAAACGAGCGCCCACCCAAGCGCGCCTTTCGGGTCGTGCAGCGGGTTCGCGGGCGCGGCCATGTCCAGGACGAGGCGGCGCTGCGCGCGCGCATTGCCCGCATAGGCTGCGCGCGTCAGCCAGAAGCGCGCCTCCTCGCGGAAAAGCGAGATCTCGGTCGGGTTGGCGCCCTGCATTTCAAGCAGACATTCGCCAAGCTCGTGCTGCGCGGCCTCATTGCCCTCGCCCATCGCTGCGACGACTCGCAAAGTGGGCGCCGCCGCGGCGCATCCCTTCTCGCTGCGAACTTTGCGCGCAAAGGCGGTGAGCCGTCCTGCGTCGTCCTGATGAACGCCAGGGCCTTCGGACGGCGGCGGACTTCCCGCGGGCGCTTCGGCGGGCGGCGGCGGAAGAGTCTCGCTCTGCGCCAGGGCGGGACCAGCCATAGCGGCGGCGACGGCAAGCAGAATGACAGGCCTCATGACGACTCCAGAGAAATTGCGCACCCCGCCGCGACGCTAAACGAAGGCGCGCCGGAAATCCGTCTAAAAATTTTCGGAGGATGCGACGGAATTGCAGTCTCGGGGCGTTTGACTGGGCGCCGCGCGTCGCTCCGGGGAGTGTGCCCCGGAGTTTCTCTCTCCCTGAAGATGCGCGGCAGTCGCGCCCATGCCTTCGAATCCCCTCTGGGCAGCCGCGACCCGAAGCGGCGCCGCGGACGGCGACGCCCCCGTCGTCCGCGGCGCTATTTTGCGCGACGGCTAGCGCCGCCGTCCGGGAAATCCGTGAACACGCCGTCGACGCCGAGCTCGAACGCGCGCGCCAGTTCCGCTTCGAAACCCCCAGGCGGGGCGGCGTCGGCGCGGAAGGTCCAGGGGTGGACGGCGAGCCCGCGCGCGTGCGCTCGCCCGACAAAGGCGTCGTCACTGAAAACGATCGCCTTGGCCGGTCCCACGCCGTCCGCATACGTTGCAATTTCCTCCAGCGGAATATTCGGCCCCGCCCCCGGCTCCTCCTCAAACACCAGCTGCACGAGCTTCGCCTTCGTCTTCCCCTTCAGCCGCTTCAGGATTTCCGGCTCGAAGGACTGAATATAGACCGGCCCTGCGTCGAAGCCTTCAAGCGCTGAGAGCAGCGGCGCTTCGAAATCATGGCCGATCGAGGCGCAGAAGGCCGGGTGCTTTGTTTCGGGGTAAACGCCTACCGGGCGGGCCGCTTCTTTCGCTTTCGCCGCCACCAGCGCCAGCATTTCGGCGAAGGTCGGTATCTCGAACAGGTCGTCATAGTCTTTGGAGCGTCCCGGGAAGGGCTGGCGCGCGCGGAGCGTCTTCAATTCGGCGAGCGTAAAATCCTCGACCCACCAGTCGATGCGGTCGCGGTGTTCGGTGTCGCCCGGATCGTTGTTCAGGCGCTTGCGGCCGGCGAATTCCGGCTTGTCCGCGACATTGGTCGTCGTCGACAGATAGCGGTCGTGGCGCGCGACGAGGACGCCGTCCTTCGTGAAGACGAGATCGGGCTCGACGACATCGGCCCCTTGTTCAATCGCGAGCGCGTAGGCCTCAAGCGTGTGTTCGGGGAGATAGCCGCTCGCGCCCCGATGGGCGATGACGAGCGGCGGCTTGCCGTCAAGCGTCGGCCATTTCATCGTCGCTTCCTTCGGGCTCGCGCAGGCTGCGAGGAGCAAGGCCGCCGCCAGAACCGCTCGTCGCATGATGCTCCCTTTGGGACCGTGAAAGCCCTATGCTTCGCGCGCGCCCAGCAAGGAGGCAAGCCATGTCCGAAGCTGACGACCTCGAAGCCGAACTGATGGAAAAGGCGCAAAAACTTGCGAGCCTGCGCCGCGCCGAGCCATCGGTCGAAATCGGGGACTACGTCCTCGAAACGCTTGAGGGCGAAACGCGCCTTTCCGCGCTCTTCGCCGGGCGCGAGCGGCTCCTCGCCATTTACAACATGGGACAGGCCTGCCGCTATTGCACGCTTTGGGCGGACGGCTTCAACGGCATCGTGCCGCATCTGGAAGACACGATGGCGGTCGTCCTGCTCTCGAAGGATCCGCCGGAAACGCAGCGTCGCTTCGCGCAGTCGCGCGGCTGGCGGTTCCGCATGGCGAGCCACGGCGGCGGCCCCTACATGAAAGAGCAGGGCGCGATGGCCGACTACGACAACTGCCCGGCGGCGGTCGTTTACGAAAAGCGCGACGGGAAGATCCTGCGGCGCGCGCGCACCGGCTTCGGGCCGGGCGATCTTTATGCGCCGGTCTGGCATCTCCTTGCGCTCGCTGGCATCGGCCAGGACGAATGGACGCCGCAATTTCATTACTGGCGACGCCCGCAGGCGATGGAAGACGGCGGCCAGAATCTGCGGGACTGAAAAGCGCTCTTGCCGCTACTGCCCGAACATCGCGCCGAGCTTCTCGCCGAGGGCCTGGCATTTCTGCATCTTCGCCATGTCGGGCATCTTGCCGGCGCGGGCGAGCTCCATCGCTTCGGCGCCGATCCGCATGCATTCGCCCATGTCGGCGACTTCGTAATCGGCGGGCGGCGCGAACTTCGCCGCATCCTGCCGGCCGCGCTTGATTGACTTGGCGAGAAGGACGGTCTGCCCGCCCGTGACCGCGCGAGTGATGATGCCGTCCTTAGTCACGCAGACGTCGCCCGGCGCCTCGCCCGAGGCTTCATCAGCCGCCATTTCCCAGATCGCGCAACGTTCGCCGGCGACCGTGTCCTCTCCCGTTTTCCGGCCGCGTGCGGCGGCTTCCGCCGGATCAACGCCGAATGAAATGGCAAGCCCCATGACATCCTTGCGCGACAACAGGGCGGCGATCTTCGGGGCATTTGCGCCTTCCGGCCACATCAGCATCCTCTCGCCGTTGTTTTCGCTGACCATCACCTGCGCCCACGGTGAGGCAGGCCCGCCCGCGCCGTGACCGGGCGGAAACTCGATCCGCTGGCGCCCGCCGGCGCCGACAATGGTCACTTCGGCGGTCTCGCCGGCCGCGCCCATCTCGTAGACGCCCACAAACTCCGCCGTCGGCTTCGGGAAGCCGGGCGGCAGAAGATCGGCCGGCGCGGCGTTTGCCGCCGCCGGATCAGCGCTCGTCGGCGCCAGCGTCTCGATCTCGGCGTCCTTTTTTCCACAGGCCGCGATTGACAGAACGGCGGCGGCGGCCAGAAGTTGAAGTCGCATTATTGTTCCCCAGGGTGGACCGCTTGGAAGCGTAAGACGCTTCCGCCGCGGCCGCCGCCCCATGGCGGCCAAGATTGCTAAAAAGTAATGATATAAAAAACTCCGAAGACGGAACAAGTTGAAGCATTATTTGAATGCCTTTCGATTCCTTAACCCCGCCAACCCTTTGACCCTAAATGGAAAATCTGCAAAAACGCCCACGATTTCGCCGCCGAATTCGCGGCAGGGCGATCAGGGGTTATCGAATTATGAGCAAGAAGTGGTTGGTTTTGTTGGCAGTTTCGGCGGGCGCGATCGGCCTGACCGCCTGCGCGAAAAAGGAAGAAGCGAAGACGGACGCCGCGGCCGCCGTTGAAACGGCCGGCGAGGCCGTCGATGACGCCGCCGCCGCAACCGGCGAAGCCGTTGACGCGACTGTCGATGCTGCCGGCGCTGTCGTTGATGACGCCGCTGCTGCGACTGGCGAAGTCGTCGATGACGCCGCTGCTACGGTTGAGGGTGCGGTCGATGATGCCGGCAACATGATGGACAAGGCGATGGATGACGCCGGGGCCATGATGGACAAGGCTGAAGACGCCGCGACGGAAGTCGTGGAAGAGCCGAAGACCGACGCGCCGGGTCAGCGCTAAGAGATTTCGGCGACGGGTTTTTCGCCCTCGCCATGAATTCGGAAAGCCGCCTCGCGCCGGCGCGGGGCGGCTTTTTTTGTTTCCGGCTGAATTCTTCTTGCGAGACGCGGCAGCTTGTTGGCAAGGATCGCCGCGATGACGCCCCTGCTCAATCCGGTTTTCGCCTCCCGCCCGGTGACGATTTTCGCCGTGATGTCGGCGCTCGCCCGCAAGCACGGCGCAATCAATCTCGGCCAGGGCTTCCCGGATGAGGACGGGCCGGCGGCGCTGAAGGAAATCGCGGCGCGCGCCATCGTCGACGGCCCCAATCAATACGCCCCGGTCGGCGGCGTTTCCGAACTGCGCGCCGCGCTCGCGGCGGCGAACAGGCGCTTCTACGGCATCGAGGCCGACCCTGAAACGGAGACGCTGGTGACCGCCGGCGCGACCGAAGCGCTCGCGGCGGCGTTCCTGGCCTTTCTTCAGCCTACGGACGAAGCGATCCTGTTCGCGCCGGTCTATGACTGCTATGCGCCGATCGTCGAGGCGGCGGGCGCTGTTCCGAAAATCGTCCGCCTGCAGCCGCCGGCGTGGCGGGTCGAACGCGCCGCGATCGAAGCCGCGCTGTCGGCGAAAACGCGCGTCATCGCGATCAACACCCCGCACAACCCGACAGGGCGCGTGCTGACGCAGGACGAATTGCAGATCGTCGCCGACGTCGCGATCGCGCATGACCTCCTCGTCATTTGCGACGAGGTCTATGAGCACCTGATCTTCGACGGGCGCCGCCACCTGCCGCTGATGGCGTTTCCCGGCATGCGCGACCGCACGGTGCGGATCGGCTCGGCCGGAAAAACGTTCTCGATGACCGGCTGGCGCATCGGCTACATGACCGGCCCCGCGCGGCTCATCGACGGCGTCATGAAGGCGCATCAGTTCATCGCCTATACCTGCCCGCCCCATCTTCAGAGGGCGGTCGCTTCGGGCCTTGGATTTCCGGACAGCTATTTTGAGGAATTCACTAACACCCTCGAAGCGAAGCGCGATCTGATGACGGCGCTGCTTGTCGACGCGGGGCTTGATCCGATCCCTTGCGAGGGCACCTATTTCGTCAGCGCGGATATTCGCGGGGTCGGCGGCGTCGATGACGCCGTCTTCTGCCGGGAACTGACGGAAAAAGCGGGCGTCGCCGCCGTGCCGGTTTCCGCCTTTTATCCCGAAGGCGACGGTGCCGCGCCACGCCATCTCGCCCGCTTTTGCTTTTGCAAGAAGCGCGACGTCCTCGAAGCTGCGGGTGATCGCTTGAAGCGCCATTTCAGGGGTCGAACCTGATGCGATCGATCGCTGCGGCGGCGGCGCTCGCCTTCCTGGCAACGAGCGCAGCGGCGGACTTTCGTGCAATCGACCGCGATCTTCAGAAGATCGTCGACGGCAGGGGGAAGGGCGATCCCGTCGCCGGAGCCGCGCTCGCGGTATTCCGCGGCGACCGCCTTGTCTACGCTGGGGCGAGCGGATGCGCCGAATTCGCTGACGACGGCAAATCCTGCGTGCGCGCGCTCGCGCCGGAGATGAAACTGCGCGCCGCGTCGATCTCGAAAATGGCGCTTGCGCTCGGCCTTTCGCCGCTGATCGAGAGCGGCCGTATCGATCTCGACGCTGATGCGTCGATCTATCTCGGCTGGCCGCTGCGCAATCCCAGTTTTCCGGATCGCCCGATCACGGTCCGCCAGCTCCTCTCGCATACCTCGTCAATCCGTGATCCAGAGGAATACTGGGTCGATGCGCCAGGACGCTTCCAATCGCTGTTCGCCGGTCGTGCGGCGTACGCTGTCTCTGACCCCGCCGGTGATCGCGGTCCGGGCGCTTGGTTCGAATACGCCAATCTCAATTACGGCGTTCTCGCCGGCGTCATCGAAGGCGTCACCGGCGAGCGCTTCGACCGTTATATGAGCCGCGCGCTGTTAGAGCCGATGGGACTAGACGCAGGCTATAACTGGTCGGGCGTTTCCGCCGAAGCGCGAGCGGCCGGCGCCGTGCTTCACCGGCGGACGGCGGGCCTCTGGCGCGCCACGGTTGACGACGCCGCGATGCGCCTCGCCGAGCCGCCGCCCTTTCGCGCTGCGGAGGGGCTTGACCGCGCGGCCTATCTTTCGGCCTACCGACCGGGCGACAACCCGACTCTTTTCTCGCCGCAAGGCGGCCTTCGCGCATCGGTCATCGATCTCGGGCGCCTTGCCGCGCGCCTGAAGACGTCGCCCGCCGTGACGGCGGCGCAGTGGCGGTACGATCCGGCAAGGCCGAATGGTGCGACGGACGACGGATATTTCGCCGCCTTCGGGCTCGGCGCGCAGATCGCCCGGGGCGGCGGCGACTTCTTCCGTAGCCGGACGATCATCGGCCATCCGGGCGAAGCTTACGGCCTCTACGGCGGCGCCTGGCTCGTCGAAGCCGCGCCCGGAGCCGGTTTTCCCGATGATCTCGTCATCGCATTCGCCGTGACCGGGACCGAGCGAAAGCCGGCGAAAGGCGAACATCCGACGTTCACCGTTACCGAAGAACGTCTGATGCGGCTCGGCATGGTCGCCGCCTACAAGGCGGACGCCGCCTCGCCCGCGCCCTTCGACGAAGGGGCGGATGCGCGCGCCGACGTCGAGGCGGTCTTGACGCAGGCGTCGGCGGACGGAAAAAGCGCCCTCCTCATTCTCGGCGGCAACTGGTGCCATGACAGCCGCGCGCTCGCGGCGCGCCTCGGGGAAGAGCCGCTGAAGTCGCTGGTCGCGGCGAATTTCCACACGGTTTTTGTCGATGTCGGCCGGCGCGACCGGAATTTGTGGCTGCCGCGCCGCTTTGGAATTGGGACGCTTGCCGGGACGCCCACCGTCCTTATCGTCGGGCCGGGCGGGCAACTCCTCAACCGCGAGACTGTCTTTGGGCTGACGACCGCCGATTCGCTGTCCGCCGAGGCGGTGACGGACTATTTCAGGCGCTATGCGGCGCCTTTTGCGGCGACCGATTGACTGGCTCAGTCGCCGCGCGCGTTCGTGAAGTCCGGCGCTCTCGATTTCCTGCAAACGGTTCTCATATCGGCGGCGACTTTTCCAACCGAAAGGACGGTTCTCTCCCATGATCCTCATCCGCAGGGGCGCCGACCGCGGTCACGCCGACCATGGCTGGCTGAAGGCGCGCCACTCTTTCTCTTTCGCCAACTATCATCATCCCGAGCACATGGGCTTCCGGGCGCTCCGCGTCATCAATGAAGACATAGTCCAGGGCGGCGCGGGCTTCCCCCCCCACAGCCACCGCGACATGGAGATCATCACCTATGTCCTGTCCGGCGCGCTGGAACATAAGGATTCGACGGGCGGGGGCGGCGTCATCCGTCCCGGCGAGGTGCAATACATGGCGGCCGGCGCCGGCGTGACGCATAGCGAGTACAACGCCTCGCGCGAGACGCCGGTGCACCTGCTCCAGATCTGGCTCCTGCCAAACGCCGCGAACCATCGCCCGCGCTATGAGCAGAAGGCCTTCGGCGACGAGCGCAGGGGCCGTCTTCGCCTCGTCGCCTCGCCGACCGGCGCTCACGGATCAATTGCGATCAATCAGGACGCATCGGTTTTTGCGAGCGTGCTCGATGAGGGGGCGACGCTGGACCATCGCTTCGCGCCCGGGCGCTTCGGCTATCTCCAGCTGGCGAGGGGCGGCCTCGAGATCGGTGGCGCGATCATGCAGGCCGGCGACGGCGCCAAGATCGCCGAGGAGACGGTCGTCAGCGTCAAGGCGCTGGCGCCTGACACCGAATTCCTGCTGTTCGACCTCAACTGAGCCGTTGTTTGCGCGCCTGCGGCCGCGGCGTTATCAACCACGCCGATGCTGAATGATCTTTACAGCGAGCGCATTCTCGCAGCGGCCGCAGCGATCCCGCCGGCGCGGCGCCTCAAGGCGCCCGACGCCAGCGCGCGCAAGGTGAGCCGCGTCTGCGGCTCGGACGTCGTCGTCGATCTCGTTCTCAAAGACGGCGCTGTCGCCGATTTCGCCATCGAGGCGAAGGCCTGTGCATTAGGGCAGGCGTCGGCGTCGATCGTCGCCCGCAACATCGTCGGCGCAACGCCCGATGAGCTTTTTAGGCTGCGCGACGAAATGCGGGCGATGCTGAAGCAGGGCGGGCCCGCGCCGCAGGGGCCGCGCTGGCGGGACCTCGAAGCCCTCTCGGCGGTCCGCGATTATCCGCAGCGGCACGCCTCGACGCTTCTCGTGTTCGAAGCGGTTTGCGAGGCGCTATCAGCGCTCGGTCGCCGGGCCGCGCTGGACGCCTAGGGCGAAACGCAAACGTGGGTCCCCGCTCTTGCGCTGAGATCCAACGGATCACATCCTGTCACGCGGCCGTGACGCCCGCGATCGTGACATTGAAAGCGGTCCGACGCGGTTTATCTCTCATGAAGCAGGAGCGGCCCTTCTCTCTCCCCCCTTGGGCCACTTTCGCGAAAGGCCGCTCGCGCGGTTACTCTCCCCCAACGCGCGGGCGGCCGACCTTTCCCGATCAGTCCCGTCACTGCGCGGCTATGAAGCCGACCTCCCGCGCGCCGGCCGTCTGCGCGGCTTCCTCCCGCAGCCATTTCTTGAACGCCTTGACCGCGGCGCTGCGCGATTTCGACGCCGGATGCACCAGGAAATAGGAAAAGGACGACGGCGTCGTCAGGTCGAACGGCGCAACCAGCCTGCCAGCTTCGAGATCAGCGAGCGCGATCGTCGATTTGGCGAGCGCAACGCCTTTTCCGGCGACCGCGGCCTCGATGACAAGACTCGATTGGTTGAATTTCGCGCCGCGCTTGGCGTCAACGCCGCTGACGCCGGCGGCCTTCAGCCACATCGCCCAGTTGGGGCTCGACAGCTCGTCCTGATCGGGGCTGCCGTCATGAAGAAGCGGATGGTGCGCAAGGTCTGCCGGCGTCCGGAGCGGCCGCTCGCCGGTGAGAAGGCGCGGGCTGCATACGGGGAGGATAGATTCCTCCATCAGCAGTTCGACCTCGAGTCCTGGATAATGGCCGCCGCCATAGCGGATCGCGAGATCAACATCGTCGACCGCGAAATCGACGACTTCCATGTCGGCGGAAATCCAGACCTCGATCTCGGGGTGGCGTTCCTGGAAACGGTCGATCCGCGGCACCAGCCATTTGGCGGCGAGTGACGGAGCGACCGACACTGTCAGGCGTCGAGAGTCCCCGCGCGCGGTCAGGATGCGCGCCGCCTCGTCGAGCTTGTCGAAGGCTTCTCGCAGGATCGGCAGGCTCGCCTGGGCCGCGTCGGTAAGCAGGAGCGCCCGCCTGGTGCGCCGGAACAGGCGTCCGCCGATGAAATCCTCCAAGGTTTTGATCTGCTGGCTGACCGCGCCGGGGGTCACATGCAGCTCTTCTGCAGCTTTAGTGAAACTCATGTGTCTGGCCGCAGCCTCGAACACCTTGAGCGCGTTAAGCGGGGGGAGGGACTTCATTTTCTGGCCAACTTAAAAAGGTTTCTCGCTCGCCCTCTACTTTGGTTACGCCTGAATGTCATCAGAAAAGCTAACACGCTATCGTGATGCAAGCATAGAGCGCCCCAAGGCGATGACAAATCGAGAGGATTCCGTCTGATTTAGTCTGACTATCGCTGCGCTCAGGTCTTATCGCTTCCGCTTCGAGCCATTTGCTGGTTCTGCTGGCTTTCTTCGCCAGTCGGCTACCGGGGCCGCCAGACAAAAGAGTTAGAAAATCTGATATGAAGCTCTTTCCCGCCTTCTTCGACCTCTCCGGCCGCCGGGTCGTCATCGCCGGCGCCGGCGAGGCCGCTATCCGCAAGGCCCGGCTCGTCCGGGACGCCGGCGGCGTCGCCGAGTTCGCCGGGGGCGACCCCGACCCGGCGTTGCTACGCGGCGCGGCGCTCCTTTTCGTCGCGACGGAGGCCGAGGACGAGGCGCAAGCTTGGTCCGCAGCCGGGCGCGCCGCCGGCGTTCCCGTGAACGCGGTCGACCGGCCGGCGCTTTCCGATTTTACCACGCCCTCGATCGTCGATCGCGGCGATGTCGTCATCGGCATATCGACGGGCGGATCGGCGCCGGTGCTCGGTCGTCGCCTGCGCGAGAAGATCGAAGCGCTGCTGCCGCCCCGTCTCGGCGCACTCGCCGATTTTGCCGGCGCGGCGCGCGAGGCGGTCGCCGCCCGCGTGGCCCCGCCCTTCCGGCGCGCCTTCTGGGAAAGGTTTTTCGACGGCCCCGTCGCGGCCCGGGTTTTGGCCGGCGACCGGGCGGGCGCGGAGACCGCGCTCGCCGCCGCTCTTGATGATCCGGGTGCGAATCAATCGACGGGCGTCGTCCACATCGTCGGGGCGGGTCCGGGCGATCCTGACCTGCTGACCCTGCGAGCGCTGCGCCTCATCGAGAACGCCGACGTTATCCTTTACGACCGCCTCGTCGGCGAGGAGATCCTTAAGCGCGCGCGACGCGACGCGCAGCGCCTCTATGTCGGCAAAGCGAAGGCCGATCACGCCGTGCCGCAAGAAGAGATCGAGGCGCGCCTGATCAAGCTTGCGCGCGAAGGGAAGACAGTCGTGCGCCTCAAGGGCGGCGATCCTTTCATCTTCGGGCGCGGCGGCGAGGAACTCGAAGCGGTGAAGGCAGCCGGGATTCCGGTCTTGGTGACGCCGGGGGTGACCGCGGCGATCGGCTGCGCCGCGGCGGCGGAACTGCCTCTCACCTATCGCGGCGCCGCGCAGGCGCTCACTTTCGTCACCGGGCACGCGGCGGACGGCGCAGAACCCGATCTCGACTGGGCCGCTCTCGCGCAGCTCCGGCACACGCTTGTCGTCTACATGGGCGTTACGAAAGCCGGGACCATCGCCCGCCAGCTCATTGCGCATGGGCGCGGGCGTTCGACCCCGGTCGCCGTCATCGAAAACGGCACGCGGCCAGACCAGAAAGTGCTCAAGGGAACGCTCGCCGAGCTCGGCCGGCTTGTCCGCGAGGGCGGCGTCGACGGCCCGGCGATTCTCGTGGTCGGCGAGGTCGCTGCGAAATCGAACGGCCTCCTTCTCGACGATATCGCGCCGGCGCTCGAGGTCGCGGCATGAAGGCCGTGACCGCCAACCGCCTTTCCGACGGCGCCGTTATCTGGCTCGGCGAGGGCGACCGCCTCGTCGAGCGGCTTGCAGACGCTGTTCTTTATACGGATGAAGAGGCGAAGGACGCGCTCACCAGGCTTTCGGCGCAGACGACGCGCGTCGCCGGCGCTTACCTCATCGAGGCGGAGGCTGCAGGTCCCGTCGGGCGCGAGGCGCTGCGTGAGACCATCCGGGCGAACGGTCCGACCGTGCGGCCCGATCTTGGCAAACAGGCGGAGGTCCGCAATGGGCGTCTATAAAATTTACGGCGACAGCATCAGCGGCAATTGCCACAAGGTGAAGTGGACCGCCGACCTGCTCGGCGTCGCATACGAGTGGATTGAGACCAGCGTCCTGAGAGGCGAGACGCGGTCGGCTGAGTTCCTCGCGCTCAATCCCGCGGGGCAGGCGCCGGTTCTCGTCACCGAAAAGGGCAGGGCGCTCGCGCAGTCAAACGCGATCATTCTTTTTCTCGCCGAAAAGCACGGCGGCGATCTCTTGCCCGAAAAGGCGTTCGCGCGCGCCAAAGTTTATGAATGGCTTTTCTGGGAGCAGTACAGCCACGAGCCCTATGTCGCCGTCCGCCGCTTCCAGAAGGCCTATCTCGGAACGCCGGATGAAAATCTCGATCCGAAGCTGCTGGAGCGTGGCCTTGCGGCGCTCGCCCTGATGGACCGTCGGCTCAACGAGGAGCGATTCATCGCCGGGCCGGACTTCACGCTCGCCGACATTGCGCTGCTCGCGTACACGCGACTGGCGCCGGAAGGGGGTTTCGACCTCGCCGCGTTTCCGGCGCTCAGGGCCTGGATCGCGCGCGCTGAGAAGCGCCTCGACATCGGAGCCGCCTGATGTACGCCTACGACCAGTTCGACGACACCGTCGTGCGCGAGCGCGTCGCCGAGTTCCGCGGGCAGGTGGCGCGCCGGCTTTCGGGCGCGCTCACCGAGGAAGAGTTCAAGCCGCTGAGGCTGATGAACGGGCTCTATCTTCAGCTTCACGCCTATATGCTGCGTGTCGCCGTTCCCTACGGAACCTTGTCGTCTCGACAGCTGAGAAAGCTCGCCCATGTCGCACGCGTTTATGACAAGGGCTACGGCCACTTCACGACACGGCAGAACATCCAGTTCAACTGGCCGGCGCTGGTCGATGTGCCGGACATTCTCGCGGAGCTCGCCGATGTCGGCATGCACGCTATCCAGACGTCTGGAAACTGCATACGCAATGTGACCTCCGACCCCTTCGCCGGCGCGACGGCGGATGAGATCGACGATCCGCGCGTGTGGGCGGAGGTCATTCGCCAATGGTCCTCCCTGCATCCGGAGTTCTCTTTCCTTCCGCGCAAGTTCAAGATCGCGGTCACGGCGAGCGACAACGACCGCACCGCCGTGCGCGTGCACGACATCGGCCTACGGCTCCATCGGAACGCCGAAGGGGAACGAGGCTTTGAAGTGATCGTCGGCGGCGGCCTCGGCCGGACGCCCTTCATCGGCGAGACGATCAGGGACTTCCTGCCCGAGCGACACCTGGTTTCCTATCTCGAAGCAATTCTGCGCGTCTACAACGAGCGCGGCCGGCGCGACAACAAATACAAGGCGCGCATCAAGATCCTTGTCGCCAGCGACACCATCGACAGCTTCCGCCGCGAGGTCGAAGAGGAATGGGAAGCCTCCGGCAGGGAGGGCATTGATTGGCCGGTCGAAGAAGTCCTCCGTATACGAAGCTACTTCACGCCGCCTGCATTTGAACGCCTGCCAGATCAAAGCGCTGCGCTTGAGGCGGCGCGCGCGTCTGACCCGGCGTTCGATCGCTGGGTGCGTCAGAATGCGGCCGCCCACCGGGCGCCGGGTTACGCCATCGCCCAGATTTCTTTGAAGCCCATCGGACGGCCGCCGGGCGACATCACCGCCGACCAACTCGACGCCGTAGCCGATCTCGCCGAGCGCTATTCCTTCGACGAGGCGCGCGCGACGCATGAGCAGAACCTCTTGCTGCCCCACGTGAAGCAGGGCGACCTTCACGAGGTCTGGCGCGCGCTCGCCGCAGTCGGGCTCGCTGAGGCGAATATCGGGCTCGTCAGCGACATCATCGCCTGCCCCGGCCTTGATTATTGCGATCTCGCCAACGCCCGTTCGATCCCGATCGCGGAACGCATCCAGGAACGCTTTGCCGACGGCGCCGCGGCGGCGGATCTCGGCGAACTCAAGATCAAGATTTCAGGGTGCATCAACGCCTGCGGCCATCACCATGTCGGCCATATCGGCATTCTCGGCGTCGATAAGAAGGGCGAGGAATTCTACCAGATCCTGCTCGGCGGTTCGGCGGCGTCGGATGCGAGCCTCGGCGAGATCACCGGGCGCGGCTTTTCCGCCGACGGCGTCGTTGACGCGGTCGAGCGGCTCGTCGGGTTCTACAGGACCGAGCGCCTTCCCGGCGAACGGTTTCTCGACTGTTACCGGCGGCTCGGCGCCGGCCCCTTCAAGGAGCTTCTTTATGGCGACGCTTCAGATCAATAGCCGGGCTCCCGCCGCGCCGGCGGAAGAAATCACGCTCGCCGCGTTCCGGGATGGCGTGCGCCCGGAAGCGGGCCGCTTCGCGCTTGTCATTCCGAACACGGAGGATGTGCGGGGGCTCGCGGAGACGATCGCGCTCTTCAGCGACGTCATTCTGGAATTTCCCGATTTTAAGGACGGTCGCGCCTACAGCCAGGCGCGGCTCCTGCGCGAGCGCGTCGGCTTTCGCGGCGAGATTGTCGCGCGCGGCGAGGTGCTGCCTGACCAGGCGCTCTTCATGGCCCGGGCCGGATTTACGACGCTCGACATCGGCGGGCGCGACCCGGCGCCTTACGAAGCGGCGCTGCGGGCCTATTCCGTTTTCTACCAGCCAGCCGCCGACGCCGCGCCGGCGGCGCATGCGCGGCGCGCCCGGCGCCGTGAAGCAGCCTGACAAGGACACAAGCCGATGACCGCGCGCGCCGTAGCGCAGACCGCCCTTGCGCCTTCGCCTGCGTCCGAGCCGCTGGAGGCGCGCGCTGCGCGGCTTGATCGCGAGGCGCAGACGCTGCCGGCCGAAGCGATCATCGCGCGTGCGTTAGAGGAGTTTCCGGGCCGCATCGCGCTCGTCTCCTCGTTCGGCGCGGAAGCCGCGGCGCTTCTGCACCTCGTCGCCAAGGTCGACCGCCTTACGCCGGTCATCTTTCTCGACACCGGCAAGCATTTCTCGCAGACGCTGTCTTATCGCGAAGATCTCGCCCGCGAGCTCGGTCTTGGCGACGTTCGCGACATTCGTCCGCTAGCGGAGGAAGCCGCGCTCGAGGACCCGAAGGGCGATCTCTGGCGGCGCGACAATGACGCCTGCTGCGCGCTCCGGAAGGTGCGCCCGCTCCGGACCGCGCTCGCCGGTTTCGACGCCTGGATTACGGGGCGAAAGCGCGTGCACGGCGGCCTTCGCGCCTTCCTCCCGATCGTCGAGGCCGCGCCCCCGCAGATGAAGATCAATCCGCTCGCGCGCTGGACCGGGGCCGACGTCGAGGCCTACGCCGCGAAAAACGCCCTGCCGGCGCATCCCCTAGTTGAACAGGGCTTTCGGTCGATCGGCTGCTGGCCGTGCACGGCGCCGACCGCGTCGGCCGACGATCCGCGCGCCGGGCGCTGGCGCGGCCTCGCCAAGACCGAATGCGGCATTCACGCCCCGCGCGTCAGGGGAGAGACTTCAGGAATGGCGTGATCGCGGCGAGCGCGTCCGGCTCCGTCAACGTCGGCGCATGCCCGACGCCGGCTACCTCGCAATAGGAAAATCCAGGATTGGCGCCGCGCATCTTGTCGACGATCGGCGGCGTCAGGAGGTCGCTGATCCCGCCGCGCACCACCAGCGTCGGGATCGTCCGCATCGCCGCGAACGGCCCCCAGAGATCGGGGGCCGGTCCGACCTCTAACAATGCCTTGCCGATGCCTGGGTCATAGTCGAGGCGCCAGCGACCGTCCGCTTGCTGACGAAAGGTGCGCCGCGCGAAGAGCCGCCAGAAGTCGGCGTCACGGCCGGGGAAGGCGGGCTCGTTGATCGCGCGGATCCGCGCCGCCGCCTCGTCGAGATCGCGCGCGGGTTCGTCGTCGCCCGCCGCACGCGCGCCTACATAGGACGCGATGCGGGCGATGCCTTCCGGCGCAAGATCGGGTCCGATGTCGTTGATGACGGCGCCGGCGACGCGCTCCGGCGCAAGGCTCGCCGTCAGCATCGTCACGAGGCCGCCGAGAGAAGTGCCGATGAAGACCGCGCGGGCTATGTCCCGCCGGTTCATGAAGGCGAGAATGTCGTCCCGATAGATGTCGGGTTTGTAGTTGAGATAGTTGGTGTCCCAGGCCGAGCGGCCGCGCCCGATCAGGGAGACGGCATAGACGTCGCGCCCGGTCGCTGCGGCAAGCGGGGCGAAATCCTCAAAATCCGATGCGTTGCGCGTAAGGCCCGGAATGCAGATCACGGGTGCGCCGGCGCCGCCGGGCGTGCGATAGGCCGCCATGGCGAGGCCGGGCCTTACATCGACCATGAATGAAGGTGTGTCGGTCATGCAGGTTCCTTTTTCCCCTGATCGGTCTATCGCCTATCGAGACCGGCCGCACAATGTGCGAAGGATGCGCGCATGACGACAGCGCCTCATCTTCGGCTTCAGGAAGCGGCTGCGTTCCTCCAGCGCGGCGAGGCGGCGCGCGCCCTCGTCCTCGCCGAAGCGGCGGCGCAGGAGAACCCGCACGATGCCGAGGCGTTGCACCTGAAGGCGCTCGCGTTATCGGCGACGGGTGACGTCGATCGCGCGACGGCGGCGTTCGAGGCGGCAGCGAGACTGCATCCGCGCCGCGACGTCATTCTCGTCAATCTCGGCAATCATCTCAGTCGCGCCGGGCGCCTCGCGTTGGCGGCGGATGCATTCGAGCGCGCGGTAGCGGCGGCGCCGGCGTCGGCGGATGCGCATGCCGCGCTCGGCGCGGCGCGCACGCAGCTCGGCGACAAGGCGGCCGGCGTCGCGGCCTTTGACAAGGCGCTCGCGATCAATCCCGGACAGATCGTCGCGCTCAACGGGCTCGGCAATCTCGCCGCCTCGCGTGGCCGCGACGAGGCCGCCGCCGAGTTTTTCAGTCGGGCGATCGCGGCGGCGCCGAACGCGTTCGCGGCGCGTGTCAACAGGGGCGCGGCCTTGCGCAAGCTCGGGCGTCTCGAGGAATCGCTCGCCGATCTTGATCGCGCGGTTGCGATCAATGGGGCCTCGGCGGACGCGCAGTTCCAGCGCGCCGCGACGCTCCGGACGCTGGCGCGCTTTGACGAGGCGGCAGCCGGTTACAGGGCGGCGCTGGCGCTGGCGCCGCTGCGTCTCGACATCCACCGCGAATATGCCGGCATGATGTTCGAGTCCGGCCGGGGCGGCGAGGCGTTCGGGCTTCTCGACAAGGCTTTTGCGGATACGGTCGACGCGCGGCTCTTGTCGGCGCGCGGCGAGCTTTCTCTCCTGTTCGGCGACGCTGCGGCGGCGGGCGAGGCCGCGCGCCGTGCGCTCGCACTCGCGCCCGATAACGCGCAGGCGCTCGGACTTGCGGCGAAAGCCGCGCGTCAACGCGGCGCAATGACGGACGCGCTCGCCCTGTCGCGGCGCGCGTCCGCTGCAGCGCCGGAGGATTTCGCACTTCTGCATTTGTGCTGTGAGATCGAACTTGCGACGGGCCATTATGCGGATGCTGCCAGGCGGCTTTCGCGGGACGCCCCTCCGGCTCACCTTCAAAAGCACATCGCCCTCAAGGCGACGGCGATGCGCGCGTCCGGCGATCCCGACTACCGGCGCTATTATGATTACGACCGGTTCACGGCGCAGATCGCGATCGATCCGCCTGCTGGCTTCTCAACGATCGAGGATTTCAACGCCGCGCTGCTCGCCGCGATCGAACCGCTCCATCGCACGCGGCAGCGCCCGGCCGACCAAACGCTTTACGGCGGCACTCAGTCGCCAGGGCGGTTGTGGAACGAAAAGCACCCGATCATCCGGCTCTACGCCGAAACAATGCTGGCGGCGGCGCGCCGCTTCGCGGCGACGCTGCCCGACGACCCGTCGCACCCTTTCCTTGCGCGCAAATCGACAAAACTCGAGTGCGCCGGCGCATGGTCGGTCATCCTCTCCTCCGGCGGCGGCCACGTCGATCACATCCATCCCGCCGGCTGGATCAGCGCCTGTTATTATGTCGAAAGCCCGCCCGAGATTTTTTCCGGCGCGCGCGCGGGCTATCTCCGTCTGGGCGCCGCCGGCGTTGCGGGGCTCGACATGCCGGCGGAGCGCTATTTCCCCCCGAAGGCGGGCACGGTCGTCTTCTTTCCGTCCTATGTCTGGCACGGCGTCGAGCCGTTCGCTGCGTCGGGCCCGCGCGTCACCGCGCCCTTCGACCTCGCGCCAGCCGAGGCCTGAAGACCGCCGGAATTAACTCGTTGGTAACGATGATTTCCGGGCTCTTAACAAAATTGTTGCTTTCGGGAGACGGTCGGAAAACGCCTTCAAGACCGGCGGTTATCTTTGTTGACGTGCGTTCTTTCGCTGACCTAGGGTCCGCCCCGACTGGGCCAATCCGGCTCAGACGCGGCGTTCTCAGCCTATTCCGGGAGGGGGGTCGCGGCAGTGTGCGTTGCACCGAGGGCGGCGAAATCTTTCGGGCGGCGCGGTTCATCTCTGGAGGGATATCAATGAGAAAATCGACACTGGCGGCGCAACTGATGCGCTCGACGGTTCTGACGGGGGCGGCGGTCGCTTTTGCGGCGCCGGCTTTCGCTCAAAGCGACGATGAAATCGTCGTTTCCGGTTCGCGTATTTCGCGCGACAACTTCGAAGCCCCTAGCCCGGTCGCTTCGATCCAGGCCGAACAGCTCGTCCTGACCAACACGGTCAACTCGGAAGAATTCCTGGACGCTCTGCCGCAGGTCATTCCGTCCTTCGACTCGTCTTCGAACAACCCCGGCACCGGCACCGCGGCGGTTTCGCTGCGCGGCCTCGGCACGGTCCGCACCCTCGTCCTCGTCGACGGCCTGCGCTTCGTCGGCTCGGGCGCCGGCGCGCCGGTCGACCTGAACAACATTCCGGCCTCGCTCGTTGACCGTATCGACCTCGTGACCGGCGGCGCCTCGGCCGTTTACGGTTCGGACGCCGTCGCCGGCGTTGTGAACTTCATTCTGAAGAAAGACTTCGAAGGCGTTCAGCTCGACGTGACGAACCGCCTGTCGGCGGCCGGCTGGGATGCGAACACGTTCCAGGCCTCGATCACCATGGGCGGCAACTTCGCCGACGGCCGCGGCAACGCGGTGTTCTCGGCCTCCTACACCAACCGTGAAGCGCTCTTCCAGGGCGACCGGTCGTTCTCGGAATTCACCTTCTTCGATCCGGGCGCGGGTTCGACGGCTGTCGGCTTCATCCCCGGCGGCTCGTCGTCGATCCCCGGCACGCGCTTCCGCGGCAACGGTTCTTCGAACTTCGGCACCGGCAACGGCACCGCAGTCGATCCGAACTGCGCCGGCAACACCTGCTCGGGCTTCTTCGCTCCGGGCCCGGACTCGGTCGCCGGTCTTCGCTTCGGCAACCCGAACGACCTCTACAACTACGCGCCGACGAACTACCTCCAGCTGCCGCAGGAACGGTATTCGATGTTCGGCCGCGCGTCGTACGAAATCAACGACAGCATTGAGGTCTACGCTCGCGCGCTGTTCGCGACCAACGTCGTCGACTCGCAGCTCGCGCCGACCCCGGCCGGCTTCTTTGTCGCCGTGCCGAAGACGATCGTCGATTCGCTGAACCCGGCGCTCGGCGCGATCTTCCAGGCTCACGCTCCGACGGCTGGTTGTACGGGCGCCACGGCGGCCGCGCTTCCCGGCGTCAACCCGAACCCGGCTGCGGGCCTCGGCACCTACTGCTTCACCTTCAACAAGCGCTTTGAAGAGCTCGGCACGCGGAACAGCCTGCGCGACTCCTCGACCTTCCAGTTCGCTGGCGGCGTCACCGTTGACGTCGGCAATGACTGGACGTGGGAAACCGAAGCCCAGTTCGGCCGTTCGGGTATCGCCACCATCCAGTCGGGCAACGTGTCGATCTCGGCGCTGCGCACCGCCCTGCAGGCCGGCGCCAACATCTATGACGGCCCCGGCTCGCTCTCGCCGGCGGATGCGGCGTTCATTTCCCGCACCGGCGCGATCATCGAGGAAGTCGAGCAGACGCAGATCATCTCGACCCTCGGCGGCGAGATCAAGGCTCTGAAGTCGCCCTGGGCCGACGCGGGTGTCGCGCTCGTCGTCGGCGTCGAGTATCGCGAAGAATCCGCGCGCTCGATCCCGGACTCGGTCCTTGGGCCCGACGTTCTCGGCTTCAACCAGGCGCCGCCGGCGGCCGGCAGCTTCGATGTTTACGAAGCTTTCATGGAAACCCAGATCCCGGTGTTCCAGGACACGGGCATCGGCGATTTCGGAATCAACGGCGCGTTCCGTTATTCCGATTATTCGGTCGCCAATGTCGGTTCGACCATCAGCTACATGGTCGGCGGCGACTGGTCGCCGGTTGACGACATCCGCTTCCGCGCCAACTACCAGCGCGCGGTTCGGGCGCCGAACATCGGTGAACTCTTCACCGCCATCTCGAACGGCTTCCCGGGCGCCAAAGACCCCTGCTCCGGCGGCGCGTTCGGCAGCTTCTCCGCGTCCACGATCGTCGCGACCTGTACGCTGACGGGCGTTCCGCTCGCTCAGGTCGGCACGGCGTTCCAGTCGAACGGCCAGATCGAAGCGCTGTTCGGCGGCAACCCGGGCCTTGGCGAAGAATCGGCGACGACGCTGACCTTCGGTGCGGTGTTCCAGCCGTCGGCGATCGAAGGCCTCACGGTCCAGATCGACTGGTACAACATCAAGATCAACGACGCGATCGCGACGGTCGGTCTGCAAACGATCCTCAACAGCTGCCACCTCCTCAACGTGGCGTCAGCTTGCGCGACCATCGTTCGCGAACCGGTTACGGGCGAAATCATTTCGCCCTTCCTGCCGAACCTCGGCTCGTCCAACATCGCCTCGCTGCAGGAAAAGGGCCTCGACTTCCAGGTCAACTACAACTTCGACATCGGGTCGCTTGGGTCGATCAACACGGTCTACTATGGCAACTACCGCCTGAAGTCGAACTCTGTTCCTGACCCGGTCCGCGGCCTCGTCGAGTGCGTCGGTCTCTACTCCGGCGAGTGCGGCGAGCCGACGCAGAGCTACAAGCACACCGTGCAAACGTCGTGGATCTACGGCGCTCTGACCACCAGCCTTCGCTGGCGCCTGATCGGCGGCACCGACTACGACGTGTTCGGCGTTTGCGGTTCGCTGACGGGTTGCATCAGCGACCTCTCGGACAACATCAAGATGTTCAACTACCTCGATGTGACCGCGCGGTATGCTGTGAACGAAAACCTCGACCTCACGGTCGGCGTTCAGAACATCCTCGGCAAGGACGCGCCGATCCTCGGCTCGACCGTCGACGAGCAGGCGAACACCTACCCGGCTACCTACGACACGCTGGGCCGTCAGCTCTTCTTCGGCGCTTCGCTGAAGTTCTAAGGTCAGGTCGAAAGACCGAACTGGAAACGGCGGGCCTGTGGCCCGCCGTTTTCTTTTGGGCGGCCCGCGCATGTGCCGCGCTTGTGAGCGGCGGCGGCGTCGCTGATAATGTCGCGATAGCTGAGGCTTGATTTGAAAACTGTGGAAGACAGGAAGGCGGCGGCGCTCGCATTCGAGGCGCGGTTCGCGGCGGACCATTTTTCGCAACACGGCGTGACGCGCCAATCGCTTTATTCGCTTCTGGAACGCTACCATCAGGCTTTCGACGCGATGGGCGATGTGCGGCTGCCGACGCCCGCGGGCAGCCTCGCGCCGCCGGCCTGCAGCAAGGGCTGCGCCTATTGCTGCCGGACCATCATCGTCGTGACGGCGCCGGAGGTTTTTTATCTGGCGGACCATATCGGGCGCTCACGACTGCCCGCGGCCCATGCGGAGCTCGCCGCGCACGTCCGCGCCACCGACCAGGTGACGCGCGGCAAGCCCGGCGACAGGCGCTGGTCGTCCGGGCCATCCTGCCCCCTGCTCGATGAGGCTGACCAGGCGTGCTCGGTCTATCCCGCGCGGCCGATCGCCTGTCGCGGGGTCCTCAGCTCCTCGCTGGAGGGTTGCAAGGCCGCTTTCGCAAACCGCGCCAGCGACCCGCGCTTCGCCGGAGCGCGGCCTTTCCTTTTCCAGAATTCGGAAGTTTTCCTGCGCGCGATGGCGATCGCGCTGGCGGCCGCGGGGCATCCCCTGCACCGCCTCGAACTCAATGCGGCGCTGGTCGCCGTCTGGTCTGTTGATAATCCGATGGATCGATGGCTTCGGGGCGAAGACATCTTCAAAGACGCCCGCGCGCCCGGCGCCAGCGCGCCCATCTCCTGACGGCAGATGGCGGAAGAACAGGCCTGGCAGGAATATTGGGCGGGCGGCGACGGCGGCGAGGCGGTCGGCGGCGCCCATCGGCACAAGTTCGCCGCGCAGTGGGCCGGGTTTTTCGCCGATTATCCAAAAGATGACCCGCCGCGTCTTGTAGTCGACGTCGCGTCCGGGCGCGGCGTAGCCCTGAGGGCGGCGATGACCGCGCTCGGCGGGGCTGGGACGTTTCTTGCGCTCGACTATTCGCCGGCCGCGGCGGCGTCGGCGCAGCGCGCTTTGTCGCCCGCCCTCGCGGCGGCGGCGGACGCGGGCGCACTGCCGCTGCGTGATCGCTGCGCTGACGCCGTCATCAGCCAGTTCGGCATCGAATATGCCGGCCTTTCCGCCTTCGGCGAGGCTGCGCGCGTCATCGCGCCACGGGGGCGCTTTTGTTCGATCTCGCATTTTCGCGGCGGCGCCATTGACGCCGAATGCGCAGAAAATGAACGGCTGGTGAGCGCTGCGGCTGGAGAGGCGCTCTTCAACGTCGCAAGACGGGCGCTAGAGGAAAGCTTTCGTCGCCGCGATAGCGGCGCAGCGATGACCTCGGACGCCGCGCTCGACCGCGCTCTCGCAGAGGCTGTCGGCACCGCCGCGGTTGCCGTGAGGGACGCGCCGCCCTCCGCCGCCAAAGCGACGCTTGAGCGCTTCCTCCCGGACCTTGCCCGCCTGTCGGCGCGCCGTCTCGCCTATGATGCGAAAGACGCGCTTGGCTGGATTGACGGGATGGCGGAGTCCCTCGGCGCCTATCTGAAGCGCATGCAGTCGATGCGTGCGGCCGCGCTCGAAGAGGCCGCGTTGACCCGCATCGCTGGCGCATTCGCAGATAGCGGTCTCGTCGATTTTCGTGCGGCCCCGCTCAAGCTTGCCGACAATCATCCCCCGGCGGCATGGGTGATTGAAGCGCGCCGGCCGTAATCGCCAGTCGCGATGATGGTCGCTCGTTGTCCGCATATCCGTCGCGGAGTATGGAATATTATGGTTTCGCCTGCAGATGAACTGATCGCAGCCGGCAACGCCGCCTACCGCGCCGGGCGCTTTGTTGAGGCGATCGACCTGGGGCGCCGCGCCGTCGCGGCGGACGCCTCCAATCCCTGGTCGCACAATCTCCTCGGCGCCGCCTGCGCGGAGGAGATGGAGTTTGACGAGGCCCGGCGCGCCTTCGCCGCCGCCGTCGCCGCCGGCCCGGAGATTGCGATTTCGAGGATCAATCACGCCTACGCGCTGATCCTCGCCGGCGCTTTTGCAGAGGCGGAGACGGAGCTTCGAACGGCGCTGTCGCTTGAACCGGCTTCCGGACCCGCCTTTCTGAACCTTTCCTGGATCCACAAGGCGGGCGCCGGCGATCCTCTGATCGAAACGCTCGAAGACTTGCGCCGGCGCAGCGCGGGGTCGTCCGACGCGCAGGCGCGGGTTCAATATGCGTTCGCTCTCGGCAAGCTCTATGACGACATCGGCGAGTATGATCGCGCCTTCGAGTGTTTCCGCCAGGGCAATGATCTCTCGCAGGTCGCTTGCGACATCGAAGGCCATGTCCGCCGGACGGCGGCGATCAAATCCATCTTCAGCCGCGATTTTGTTCGTGAAGCCCGGCGCCACGGTCATGCCGGCGACAAGTTCGTTTTCATCGTCGGCATGCCGCGGTCGGGATCGTCGCTCCTTGAAGACCGCCTCGCACGCCATCCCCTCGTCGGCGCGCTCGGCGAACGGCCGGATGTCGGCCGCATCGTCGGCCTCATCAGCGCAAATCACCCGCAGCGAAAGAGGTTTCCGGACTGGGCGCCGGAATTGCCGGCGCCCGCTTTCGCCCGGTTCGGGGGCCATTACGCTGCGGCCATGGAATCAAAATTCCCCGCAGCAACCCGACTTGTCGACAAGAACCTTCTGAATTTCCGCTTCCTTGGAATGGTCGCCGGCATGCTGCCGGAGGCGAGAGTTCTGCACTGCCGGCGCAATCCGGTCGACACCTGCCTCTCCTGCTATTTCCAACTTCTGCGCCCGGACCACGACTACAAGTTCGATCTCGCCGCGCTGGGCCGCTATTATCGTCTTTATACGGAATTAATGGCGCATTGGAACGAGGCTGTCGGCGAAATCGCCGCCTTCGATTATGAGGCCTTCATCGAAAATCCGGACGGCGAACATGCGCGCGCTCTCGCCGTCCTCGGCCTTGACGATAGGTCTGCTCCGACCGCAGCGGCGACACGAAGCATCCAGACGTCAAGCGCTTTTCAGGTCCGGCAGCCGATCACTCCCGCCTCACGCGGGCGCTGGCGGAACTATGAGCGCCATTTAGGACCGCTCTTCGACGCCTTGGGCGATCTCGCGACGGGATAGGGCCTGTGCTCACCCCGCGAGCGCTTCCTCGCCGTCGAGAACCGCCGCCGCCGCGTGCACGGCCGCAGCGATCCTGATCGCGGATTGCACCTGATCGGCGGAAAGGCCGCCCTTGCGCACGACCTTCTCGTGCGCGTCGAGGCACATGCCGCAGCCATTTACGGCTGAGACCGCGAGCGACCAGAGTTCGAAATCGACCTTGTCGACACCCGGATTGGCGATCACGTTCATGCGCAGCTTCGCCGGCATCTTCTTGTAGTCTTCCGCGTGCATCAGATGCGTCGCGCGGTAATAGACGTTGTTCATGCCCATGATCGCGGCGGCGGCCTTGGCGCCGGTCACCGCCTCGGGCGTCAGCTTGCCGCCGACTTCTTCGGCGATCGCCCTGATGACCGTCGCATTCCGCGAGGCGAGCGCAGAAGCGAGGAACGTTCCCCATTTCTGCTGGTCGTTCAGCGCCGTTTCCGACGCCAGCGTGCCGAGATTGAGTCGGATGTCTTTTGCGTATTCCGGAATCTGGTCGCGAAGCGCATCAAGGCTCATGGCTGTTTCCTTTCTTATGAGTGGCGCACCCGTCAGCTTGCGCCGTCCGCGAGGTCGCCGGTTTCAAGATCGACGCCGGCGGCGATGAGCGCATCGGCCATCGGCTTCAGAAATTCGCGATAGGGGTCGGCGCCGCCGATATGGGATTTCGACGCGCCCTTGCGCACTTGTACGGCGCTGAAGGTGATGACCGAACGTTCGGCGGTCTCGTAATTGACGCATCTGTCTTCCCAGGGAAGACCGCACCAGTCGATGATCCGGCGTAATTCGCTCTCGAAGTTATCGACCAGGTTTTCGTATTGCACGAAAGCGACCGCTTCCGGGTAATTACGCCGCCAGTGATTCATCATCCGCGCGTACTGTGCGTAGTAGTGCGCGATCGCCTGCTGGTCGAAGGCGAAGGGCCATTGCTTAGAGAAATTGCGCCGGTAAATCGACAGGCCGGTTTCGAGCGGCTTGCGCCGGATGTGGATGATCCGCGCTTTCGGAAACAGTACACGGATGAGCCCCACCGAAAGGAAATTGCTGGGCTGCTTGTCGGTGAGGAACGCCCGCTGCTCGATGCCAAGTTCGCGCACCTGCCGGAAATAGAGCTCCCGCGCGCCCTCGCGCGTCTTGTCGTCAAGGCGGCGCCCGCGCGCTTCGGGGCGCTCGTAAACGGCGAGGACTTCATCAAGCAGATAGGGAAGCGCGGGCACTTCGCCGCCGCCGGCGACCATGCTGTGGGCGGAGATCGCCGACTCGAGCAGCGTGGTGCCAGATCTCGGCATGCCGACGATGAAGATCGGGACCGGATAGGACGCTGGTTCCTCGCTGAAGCGCGCGCCGAGCGGATCGCGAGAGAAGACTTCCGCCAGCAGTCGCGCCTTGCGTTCCTGCTTCAGGGGATCATAGGCGCTAGCGGGCGACGCCTTCAGGATCGCGGTCTTGTGCTCGTTCGCGCGCGTCCAGGCCGCGAAGGCCTCGGCATGCAGGCGGCGCTTGTGGCAGGCGTCGCCATAGGCGTAGTCCGCCGTCGCGCGCGCTTCCGGTCGAACGTACGGGTTCGCCGCCAGCGCTTTCAGGCTTTCAAACTCACTGTCGCCGATCCGCCCCTCGCTGATTTCCGTCAGCAGCGCCAGTGCGTCGATGTGGCCTTTGTCGATTTCGATCGCGCGGCGGCAATGTTCCTTGGCGGCCTCGAGATCGCCGACATATGTGGCTGTTCGGCCGAGGCCGTAATGCGCGTCGACGAAAGCCCGATCGACGCTCAGCGCCCGCTCGAACCACGCTTTTGCGGCGTCAAGGTCTCGCGCGCCCAGATGATAGCGCCCCATCGTCGCGAGATGGTCGGCGGTCGGCGATTCGCGATCGGCGATCGGCTGCAGAATCTCGGCGGCGCGCGCGAAATGTCCGGCCTGCGCGAGGCCGAAGGCGAATGCGATACGCGCCTCATCGCTTTCCGGCTCTTTCTCGAGCCATCGATCGGCGGCGGCGATGAGGGCTTCATCATCGCCGGCGCGGCGTGCGGCATGCGTCCGCAATTTCAGCGTTTGCGGAAGATCGGGCGCCGCGCGGTCGGCGACCTCGAGCGCTTCCCTCACGCCGGCGAAATCGCCAAGCTCGAAACAGGCGCCGGCGAGCAAGAGCGCCGCGCCCGGGTGCCGGGGGTTGAGCCGCACCGCGTGTTTCAGCGCCTTGGCCGCCTGCTCGAAGAGACCCGCTTTGCCAAGAAAATTGCCAAACGTCGCCCACGCCTCGAACTTGGCGGGGTCAAGCTCGGTCGCGCGCACGCAGTCGTCGAGCGCCTTCTTGAGGTCGCCCTGACGTTCGTTGAACACGGCGGCGTTCACCCGCACATCGGCGTTGTTTGGCGCAAGGCCGACGGCGAGTTCGATGAAATGCTTCGCAGCGCCCAGATTGCCGTGCTCGGCGAGAATCTGGCCGAGGAGGCCAGCCGCAACCGGGTGGAGGGGATCCTTCTCCAGCACAGCGCGGCAGAACAGGTCCGCGCTGCGCCAGTCGCCGTTCATGCGCGCAAGACGCGCCTGCGAAAGATTTTCCTCAATGTTCATCCGGCTCTCGGAAAAGAGTCGGCGCCGGCGTTGCCGCCGGCGCCGCTGATTTCTGACGTTACAGCGTGTCGCCGCCGACAGGACGGTTGCAGGGGCAAAGCTCGTCCGTCTGCAGCGCATCCAAAACGCGCAGCGTGTCCTGCGGGTTTCGCCCGACATTAAGGTTCGTGACGTAGACGTGCTGGATCACATTATGCGGGTCGACGATGAACGTCGCGCGCAGCGCGACGCCCTGCGGCGCGCGCACGCCGAGCCCGTCGATGAGCGAGCCGTTGGTGTCGGCGAATTGCCAGGCCGGGTGGCTCTTGAGGTCGGGATGATCGCGCCGCCACGCGAGCTTCACGAACTCGTTGTCCGAGCTGCCGCCGAGGACGACGGCGTCGCGATCGGCGAATTCCTTGGCGAGGCGTCCGAACTCGGCGATCTCGGTCGGGCATACGAAGGTGAAATCCTTCGGATAGAAGTAAATGACCTTCCACTTGCCTGGGAAGCTGTCCTGCGTGATGTCCTCGAAGGCCGACTGGCCGTTTTCCTCATGGCTGTTGAATTTCGGCTTTACGCCGGTGACGCGAAAGTCCGGGATGCGATCGCCTACGCCGAGCATGATTGTCTCCTTTCAGGGGGCACAGAATGGGGCTGTCGGGACCCTTGCGAGCCGCCGCGACCGGGTAGGTAGGGCGCCGTTGAGAATTTATCAAATAGATTATATCAACGAGTATGGATCGATAAATTCGATGGTAAATCCATGCAGGCCCTGCCGACTCTCCGCCAGCTCCAGTTTTTCCTCGCGCTCGTCCGCCGCCAGTCATTCTCCAAGGCCGCCGCGGACTGTTTCGTTTCCCAATCGACGCTTTCCTCGGCTATCAAGGAGCTTGAGACGATCCTTGACTGCCACCTGGTCGACCGATCGACCCGGCGCTTCGCCCTGACGCCGGCAGGCCGCGACGTCGCGCGCCGCGCCGCCCAAATTCTGGCCGAGGCGGAGGACCTTGTCCTGTCAGCCTCGGCGCGAAAGCCGCTTGAGGGGCCGTTCCAGCTTGGCGTCATCCCGACGATCGCGCCGTTCCTTTTGCCGCGCATCGCGCCGGCTCTGCGCCATGCGTTTCCCAAACTCGAGCTTTATCTCCGCGAGGACCTCACCGCCGCTCTCGCCGAGCGTCTCATCGACGGGTCGATCGACGCCGCGCTGATCGCCTTGCCCTATGATCTGCCGGGCATTGAGTGGATCGCTGTCGGCGAGGATCCCTTTTATTTCGCCGCGCCCTCGGGCGACCCGCTCGCGTCGAAGAAGGCGGTTGAAACCGGCGATCTCAAGGGCGCGCCCCTCCTTCTTCTCGAAGATGGTCATTGCCTGCGCGAGCACGCGCTCGACGCCTGCAGGCTGCATGATTCAGACACTTACGGATCGTTCAGCGCGACGAGCCTTTTCACTTTGACGCAGATGGTGCGCGCCGGGCTCGGCGCGACCCTGCTGCCGAAGATGGCGGTCGATGCGGGTCTTGCCGCCACCGCTGACCTCGTCGTCGTGCCGCTTGCTTCGGCGGATGCGATGCGGACGATCGGCGTCGCCTGGCGCAAGGGATCGGGCCGGCGCGAAGACTGCGAATTGCTCGCCGCCGCGATCAGGGCCGAGACTGCGTCCGTACCGGCGCCTGCGAAGCACCGCGCACGCAAGAAGGCCACCTGATCAATCCGCCGCGGACGCGCGCCCGATCGGCGCGTGATTGATGGCTGCAATCTCGCCGCTGTCCGACAGGAGGATCGCGATCGGCCGCGTCGATTCGAACTGGGTGAGGATGATCATGATCGTCACCGTGATCGGAACCGCGAGCAGCATTCCCGCAAAGCCCCAGAGCGAGCCCCAAACGCCGAGCGAAAGTAGGATGACTAGCGGCGAGAGATTGAGGCTTTTGCCGATGAGCCGAGGCTCAATCGCCGAGCTCATGGCCTGCTCAACGCCGACCAGCAGGGCGAGCGTCAAGAGCGCCGTCTGGGCTCCCCCGCCCGCCGGCTGGACGAGCGAAAGGATGACGGGGAGGCTGATGGCGCTGATGGCGCCGACGATCGGAATGAAATTGAAAACGAAGATGAGAAGCGCCCAGAAGCCGGCGAAGTCGACGCCGACGATTGAGAGTATCGCATAGCTGATCGCCGCGGTGATGAGGTTCATCACGGTCTTGACCGTGATGTACTGGCGCACGAGCGCCGCGATGTCGCGCATCGTCTCGTTGACGGCGGCGCGGCGGGCGTGATCCTTGCTGAGGAGGTTGATCTTTCGGAAGATGCGGCCGCGCTCTAGAAGCAGAAACACAGTGTAGAGAAAAATGGTGACGGAATTTCCGGTGATCGCTCGCACCGCCGCGCCGGCCTCGCGAAGGATCGGGTTGATCATCGACAGCGCCGCTGCACGTAACTGGTCGACGCCGCCGGCGAACTCCGCCGGCAGGATGCCGGAGCTGCGCAGAAACTGAATCCCTTCCTTGCTGATGTCGCGCAGGCGGCGTTCGTAATCGGGCGCCGATGCGATCAGCGCGTCGATGTTGTTGCGGACGATGTCGATCAGCAGCACGAAGACCGAAATGATCAGGGCGAAGGCGAAGACGTAACAGAGCCAGTGCGGCAGGAAACGTCCGATGAGCGGCCCCCGGCGGATCGTTTCCTTCAGCGTGTAAATCAGGAAGCTCAGGAAGCAGGCGATGACGAAGGGAATGAAAACCCCGCGCCCGAAATAGGCGATGGCGGCGATGAGGACGGCGAGGCCGAGGCCGTAAAAGAGATGCGCCGCCCCGCTTCCCCGACCGGGCGGCGTCTCGCCATGGGCCCTTGCCGCCTCGGAACCGCCTGTCACGCCTGCCTCGTGTCTTGCGCCGTTCCTTCAGCTAGGCTGATTTGCGCAAGCAGACAAAAAGGGCTGAAGGCGGGATCAGCATGATCATTCGGGAGATCGACTGGCGCGATCCGGTCGCCGCTTTCGCCCCGTTCGCCGCGAAGACCGGCGCCATCTTTCTTGGCGGCGGCGCGGGCGCGGTCGATGCGCCCTGGTCCTTCATCTGCGCCCGGCCGCAATCGGTCGTCGAGGCGCGACGGGGCGAGACCTTTGTCGATGGCGCGAGCGTTTCCTTGTCGCCCTTTGAAGCCTTGCGCATGCTCCATCAGCGGCGGCGCCGCGCAGCCGATGCTCAGGTGGCGCCGCTCCTTTCGGGGCTCGTCGGATTCGCCGGCTATGAAGCAGGCGGCCTAATCGAGCCGAGCGCTGCGGGGCCCGCCTCGTCCGACCCCGCACCCGATTTTCATTTCGCCGCCTATGACGCGGTTGCTGCATTCGACAGCAAGAGCAGGCGCCTCTTCATCAGCGCCCGCGACGGCGGCCTGGTTCGTGAATTCGAGGCGGCGCTCGAGACGGCGCCGGTCGAGCCCGCTGCGACGGCGCAGCTTTCTTTTGCGGGGTCGAATTTTTCGGCGGCGCGGTTCCGCGCTGCAGTCAGCGCCGTCATGGAGCGCATTCGAGATGGCGCGATCTATCAGGCGAACATCTCCCATCGATTGCTTTTCAGATCCGACGAGCCTGTCGACGCTTTCGCGCTCTACGCTCTGGCGGCCGCCCGGTCGGCGTCGGCCCACGGAGCCTTTCTCAATCTCGGCGCGGCGCAAATCGTGTCACTGTCGCCGGAGCGGTTTTTTTCTGTGACGCGGGACGCGGCTGGGTGGTTGGTCCGCGCCGAGCCGATCAAAGGCACCCGCCCGCGCGGAAAGGATCCCGGCGAGGATGCGGCGCTCGCTCGCGCGCTCGAGACGAGCGCAAAAGACCGCGCCGAGAACATCATGATCGCCGACCTCACGCGCAATGACCTGTCGCGCATCTGTGAGGACGGTTCAATTCTCGAGGAGGCTATCTGCGAGCGCATCAGTCTTGCGACGGTCCATCATCTTGTCTCGCGGATCAGCGGCCGCTTGCGGGCTGATGTCGACCCGGCGGGCGCGCTTGCAGCGCTATTTCCCTGCGGATCCATCACCGGGGCGCCGAAGATAGAGGCGATGCGGACGATCGCACGCATCGAGGGCGTCGCGCGTGGGCCCTATTGCGGCGCGATCGGCTATATCGACGATCGCGGCGGCGCTGATTTCTCGGTCGCGATCCGCACTGCAATCGTCGAGGGGCGCCGGGTCACGCTGCCGGTCGGCGGCGGCGTGACGCTGCGGTCCGATCCCGATGCGGAATATCAGGAGACGCTCGACAAGGCCGAATGGTTTCTGCGGCTCGCCGGCGTCGACAGGGCCTCGATCGCATGATCCTCATCGTCGATAATTACGATTCCTTCGTGCACAATCTCGCCCGCTACGTGCGCGAGGCGGGCCTTCCGGTGCGCATCGAGCGCAACGACGCGCGAACGGCTGGGGACATGCTGTCTGATGAACCAGAAGCGGTGATAATCTCGCCCGGCCCGAACTCGCCGCGGGAAGCCGGCGTCTCGATGGCGCTGATCGAGCGGTTGCCGGATCGTGTGCCGCTTCTGGGCGTCTGCCTCGGCCATCAATGTCTCGTCGAGGCGTTCGGCGGCAAGACCGTTCGCGCGCGCGAGCCGCTGCATGGCGAGGCGAGCCTAATCCGGCATGACGGGCGCGGCGTTTTCGAAGGATTGCCCGATCCGATGCCGGCAGGCCGCTATCATTCGCTGGTCGGCGTTATCGGCGTCTCGTCGGAGCTTGTCGCGTGCGCGCAGTCGCCGGCGGGCGAGGTGATGGCGGTGCGCCGGCGTTCCGCGCCGTGGCATGGCGTGCAATTTCACCCCGAATCCGTGCTGACGCCGCACGGGCGCGCGCTGATCGGGAATTTCCTGCGCCTTGTGCGGGGGCGGCCGTGATCGTCTGGCGCGACGGCGAGCTGGTGGAAGCGGCCGGCGCAGTATCCGCGGCGGATCGAGGGTTCTTGGTCGGCGACGGCGTTTTCGAAACGCTGCTGGTCGAAAACGGCCGCGCTGCTTTCCTCAGCGCGCATTGCACGCGTCTGCGCCGCGGCCTCGCAGCGCTAGGCATCGAGGCGCCGCCGAGCGAGGAAAAGCTGCGCGCGGCGATTGGCGCGCTCGCGCGGCGGCGGAGTGTCGAAGGACGGGCCGCCTGCCGCATCACCCTGACGCGCGTCGGCGGCGCCCGCGGGCTTGTCGCCTCGGCGGATGCGCGAACGCAAACCCTGGTGTCCTTGAGCCCATCCGTCGCGCCACGAAAGCACGCGAGGCTTCTCATCGCCAGCGTTCGGCGGTGCTCGGCGGCGGTCACCAACGGCTTCAAATGCGTTGGCGCCTATGGCGTCAACATGATTGCGCGGAATGAAGCGGCTCGCGCCGGCGCCGAAGAGGCCATCTTGCTCAACGAATTCGGTCGCGTCGCCTGCGCCAGCGCCGCGAATCTCTTTCTTGTTGATGGCGACGCGCTTGTGACGCCGCCCGAAAGCGAGGGCGCAATGCCGGGCGTAACGCGCGCAGCGCTGATCGACATCGCGCGAGCGCGGGGCGTTTGCGTGCGGATCGAGCCGATCGAGGCCGATGCGCTCGCCGGCCGGCCGCTCCTTCTGACCAACAGCCTCATCGGCGTGTCGCCGGCGCGCCTCGGATCGCCGGGGCCGGAACCGGACCTCGCCATGCGCCTCGGCGCAGACTACGAGGCAAGGCTCGCGGCAGAGCTTTCGGAACGGGGTCGATGAAGGCCTTTCAACTGTCTCATGACCAGATCGCCAGCGTGACGGCTGCGCTCTTTCACGAGGTTCTCGCGACCGAATTTGCGCGGCAGGTCGGCATGACCGCGCGCGCCGGCTGGACGGCGGCGGCGTCTCTCGGCGAGGGCGGGCTTGATCTTGCGCCGGACGAGCAAGCAGCCTGCCTTGCGCGCGCGGGCGCCTTTTTCGGCGCTCCGGACCTTTTCGCAGGGTGCGCGCCGGCGACCTTCGGCGCGGTCGTCGAGGCAATCGGCGCGCAGACGCGGGCAAGTCTCAGCGTATTCCGCTTTACGGCGGCCGGCGGGCTCGGCCGCGATTTCGATCATGCGGCCGACCGGATTTTCGGCGAAGCGGCGGCGCTCGCCAATCTGCTCTACGGGCGTCGGCGCATCGTGTCGCTCGTCGCACCGCACAGCCTGATCGGATTTTCGCTTGCTGTGCTTGCGCCCAATCTCCTCGGCCTGCCGGTGATCGACGCGCGCGGCGTTTCGCCGGAGGATCTCAAGGCCGCGCTCACCTTTGGCGATGCGGTCATCGCGACGCCGAGCCTCTGGCGCTATCTTCTCGCGCAAGAGGTGAAGGCCCCGGACAACGCGATGGCCGTCACCTTCGGCGAGGCGCTTTCGCCGGAGCTGTCGGCGGCGATCAGGAAATCCGGCTTCGGCGCGCAGCGCGAAATCTACGGATCGACCGAGACAGGTCTCGTCGGATGGCGCGACACTCCGAGCGATCCATTCGCGCTATTCGAATTCTGGCGCCGCGACGGCGAGCGTCTGGAAAGAACGGCGCCGTCAGGCGCAGCGGTGGCCATCGAGCCCATGGATTTTCTGAGCTGGGAGGGCGAGCGCCGCTTCCGCCTCGCAGGCCGGCGCGACGGCGCGGTTCAGATCGGCGGCGTCAACGCCTTTCCTGACGAAATCGCCGCGCGCATCGCGGAGCATCCAGAAGTCGCCGAGTGCGGCGTTTCCCTGTCGCGCCATCCAGAAGGCGTCGATCGACTTGTCGCGGAGATCACCCTCGTCGGCGGCGAAGCAACCGAGTCCGTCGCGCGCTCCATCGACGCCTGGTGTCGTGCAAGGCTGCGCCCCCATGAACGCCCGCGCGTCTACCGCTTTCGCGCGACGCCGAAAAAATAAGGCCCGGCTCATCGCCGGGCCTTTAAGCACAATGACGAACAGCCTATTCCGTTTGCGCGGCAACCGCGGTCGCCTGCTGGTATTTTTGCTGCACCTGCTGCGAAACGACGCCGAAGCTAAGTTCGCTGTCGCCAACGGCGATCGTCTGCTCGCAATAGGTCATGCAGTTGTAGGTGGCGCGCTGGCCGCCGCGATGGAACGTGAGCATCTCCGACCCGACAGAACGCACGCGGACAATGAGATTTTCAACTTCCCTGCCTTGGGAATCAAAGAGAAAGAGATTGGTGACGCCGGGCGCCTTGCCGAAAATGAGGACATTCGTCTTGTCGCGCACGGTGATGTCGGCGATGCCGGGATTGCCGATCACGATCTGGTCGACATCTTGCTTGAAAGTGTAGGGCGCGACCTGGTCCATGGTGACCCAGACCTGTTCGGCCTTCGCCGCAGTCGCGGCGCCAAGGCTCGCCGCAAGGCAAATCAGGAACCTGCGCATGAAGATCGCTCGCTTTCTGGCGTCCGCCGCTTTCTAGCGGCCGCAGGTCAAAAAAGGCTTAAGCGCACACGCCGGCCGCGCGCCGCTTTAGTTTCAAGTTTAGCTTTTACTTGCACTTAAAGGTTGCGAACGCATTCTCTTCCAGCGGCCGACTGCGAGCAGCCATCTTGACCGAATCCATCGTCTCTTCCGCCGATGCGCGCGGCCTCGTCGCCGCTGCGGCGCTCTTCGCCGACCTGCCGTCCTCAGATGTCGACGCGATTGCGGATGCGTCGCGGATCCGTCGCTTCGGCGCGGGCGAAACGGTTTTCTCGACCGGCCAATTCGACGGATCGGAGATCATCTATGTCGCTTCCGGCGCGTTGAAATCGGCGCAGGCCGATCCGCGCAGCGGATCGATGGTGGTCGAATCGATCGGCGCCGGCTCCTGCTTCGCCCTCGCCCTCGCCGCAATCTCGCCGGAAGCATGTCGATTTAGCGAGGCGACAATCACCGCGGAAGCCCCGACGCTCGCGCTTTTCATCGACGCCGACGCGATGCGCGAACGCGTCGCCAAAAGCCCGATGCTCGCCCGCGCGCTGCTTCTTCATTTCGCCAGGGCGGCGCTCGGCGCGGGTTCGGCTGAAGAATCAGCGCCTGAGCGGCGCGTCTTCGCCGCGATTGTGTCGCTCGTTCGGCGCGACGCGGTCGCTGCGACCTGGCGGATCGACCGGATGCCGAAGCATCGCGATCTCGCCGATCTCGCCAATGTCGCCGAAAGCGATGCGGCGAACGCCGTCGCGCGCTTGATCTCGAGCGGCGTCGCGCGCCGCGATTATCCCGGCCTCGTCATCGAAGACATGGCGCAGCTTAACAGGCTCGCGCGCTGAAGCGCCTGCGTCGATTCACGCGACGTTAACCATGATCATCAGCCTACAAATAAAAATGCGCTTCATTGCCGTCCGTTTAGAGAAAATTTACAGGCAAGGCGCATAAGTGTCATGGCCTGAGGGGGGGAAGCTCCCGTTCAGCGGTGCAAGAGTAAGCAAGCAGGAGTCGACTCTAATGAAAGCGCTTATCAACAAGTTCCTGAAAGACGAAGACGGCGCGACGGCCATCGAATACGGCCTCATCGCGGCGCTCATCGCGGTCGCCATCATCACCGCCGTCACGGCGGTCGGCGACAACCTCGACACGACGTTCTCGGAAGTCGCGAGCGCGCTGGGCTAAACGCTCGCCGCATTCAACATTCGATGGAAAAAGGAGGCTTCGGCCTCCTTTTTTTTCGTCTCCGCGCGTTAAGTCTAACTCTCTCTTAAGCGCGCCGCCCCTACCGTCCCTGCCGCTGGAGCGGCGTGAGGCGTTTAATGATTCCAATGATCATCCTGTCTGCATTTCCTGCGGCGCTCATCATCGCCGCCCTGAACGACATCTATGAATTCAAGATCCCGAACTGGATCTCGATCACGCTCATCGGCGCCTACTTCGCCGCCGGCCTTGGGCTCGGCGCCGACGTCAGCGTGATGGTCGAAGGCGCCATTCTCGGCTGCGCGGCGCTGGCAGCTGGTTTTGCGCTGTTCGCGCTGCGGATCGTCGGCGGCGGCGATGCGAAGCTTCTCGCGGCCTGCGCGCCATGGATAGGGCTGTCCGCGCTCTCCGCCTTTCTTGTTTACGTCGCGCTCGCCGGCGCCGCTCTCGCTCTCGCGCTGCTCGCTTTCCGCCGCATGCCGGCGGCGCCGTTCTACGAACAAGCGCCCTGGCTGATGCGCCTTCATCAACGGCCGAAAGACATTCCGTACGGCGTTGCGATCGCCGCCGGCGGACTTCTTAGTTTTCCGCAAACGCCGCTCTTTCAATTGGCCTTTGGCGGTTAATGAAGGCGGTTAATACAGTTTTGAGGACTTCTTTCTACAAAAATTCCGGCAATTTCGAAGCGCCCTGCGCTTTGTTTTTCGGGCGAGGAAAAGCATGAACGTGACGCGGTTGGCGATTTTGGGCGTGGCGCTCCTTGCGGGCGTCGGCGCCTTTTTCATGATGATGACCGGCCGACAGCAGTCGTCGGGCGAAGTCGTGCAGACGGTTCAGGAAAAGACCGTCCGCGTGCTCGTCGCCGACAAGGATCTGCCGCGCGGGCAGCGGCTCCTCGCCGACTCCGTCCGGTGGGTCGATTGGCCTGAAAAGGCGCTGTCGGAGTCCTACATCACGGAGAAAACCGGCGGCGATCCTGCTGAACTTGAAAAAGCAGTCGCGAGGTTCGGGCTCATCAAGGGTGAACCGGTCACCGAAGCCAAGATCGTGCGCGCGGGCTCCTCGGGTCTGCTCGCCGCGGTTCTCGAACCCGGCATGCGCGCTGTGACAATGCGCATCACGCCGGAAACCGGCGTCAGCGGCTTCATTCTGCCGGGCGACCGCGTCGACATTTATTATTCGGAATCGGGGGCCGTGAAAACGCAGACGCAGCTCTTGTTCGACAACGTCCGCGTGCTCGCGATCAACACCGTCTACACGGAAAACCCGGAGACGCCGACGGTCGAGGGCGCTAACGCAACCGTCGAGCTGTCGCCGGCGGACGCCGAATTCTTCATCAACACCCGCGCCTCGCGGGGCCAGATGAGCTTTGCGCTGCGCAGCGTCTTCACGCCCGAAGACGAGACCGCCGAGCGTCGAAACCAGAGCGTCCGCGTCATCCGCTACGGCCGGTCGTAAACGAGATCCGAGGGGACAAACATGTCGTCACCGAACACGTCGTCGATCACCGTCAAGCCGCTGCGGGCGATTATCGCCCTCGCGGCCGTGGCGCTCGCGGGCCTCTCGCCGGCCTTGGCGCAGCGCAGCGCCAACGACTCCCGCATCAGTCTCGGCGGCGACGGCGTCGCCTCGCGCAGCATCGTCCTGCCGCTCAACAAGGCGGCGATCGTCGAGCTTCCGACGGCGGCCGCCGATGTCCTCGTGTCGCAGCCTGCGATCGTTGATGCGGTCATCCGCTCGTCGCAGCGCGTTTATCTGCTCGGCCAGCAGGTCGGCCAGGCGAATGCGTTCTTCTTCGACGCGAACGGCCGGCAGATCCTCAATCTCGAAATCCAGGTTGAGCGCGATGTCGATGCGCTGTCGAGCCTCATCTCGCGGCTGATGCCGGACACACGCATCACCGTCGAGGCGATCAACGACAACGTCGTCCTGCGCGGCACGGTCGCGTCGGGCGTGCAGGCGGCGAACGCGTCTGACATCGCCGGCCGGTTCATCGGCGATCCGGCGAAGGTCGTCAACATGGTGTCGATCCGCGACCGCGAGCAGGTGATGCTGAAGGTGCGCGTCGTCGAGATGCAGCGCTCGCTCATCAAGCAGCTCGGCATCGACCCTTCCGGCTTCACCTCGATCTCGAACACGGCGTTTGAAGCGACGGCCTCGACTCTCGCCTCGGGGGCGAGCGCCGGCCTCGCGGGATCGTTCAGCCGCTTCTTCGGCGGCGGCGAGTCCGGGTTCAACGTCAATTTCCAGGCGCTTGAGCGCGTCGGCCTCGTCAAGACGCTTGCCGAGCCGACTCTGACGGCGGTCTCGGGCGAAACAGCGAGCTTCCTCGCCGGCGGCGAGTTCCCGATCCCGATCGGCCAGAACGACGGCGTCATCTCGCTCGAGTTCAAGGAGTTCGGCGTCGGCCTCGGCTTCACCCCGCTGGTGCTTGGCAAGGGCCGCATCAACATCAAGGTTTCGACCGAGGTCAGCGAGATCTCCTCGCTCAACAACTTCTCGCTTAGCGGCTCATCGACCACGCTCCCGGGCACGCCGCCGCCGCCGGACGAACTTATCCCGATCGACACCGACGGCGACGGCAATCCCGACTCGGTCTTCAACGTGACGGAGGCCGCCGGCGAAACGCTGCTCGGCACCGATCCGACGATCATCACGCAGACCGGACTCACGGTCCCGTCGCTCACCGTTCGCCGCGCCAAGACGACGGTCGAGCTTCCCTCGGGCGGCAGCCTCGTGATGGCGGGCCTTCTGCAGCAGAACATGCGCCAGACGATATCCGGCGTTCCGTACCTCAAGGACGTCGCGGTTCTCGGCCAGCTTTTCCGCAGCCGCGACTACCAGAATTCGGAGACCGAACTCGTCATCATCGTGACGCCCTATCTCGTCGATCCGACGCACGAGTCGAAGCTCACCGACCCGGCGAAAGGCTTCGTCGCGGCGAGTGACATGCAAACCATCCTGCTCGGCCAGGTCGCGGCGCAATACGGCGTCGCCGGCGCCGGCGTGCAGGAGAAAACACTTCAGGGCCCGATGGGCTTCATCCTCGACTAGGAAGGATCAACGCTGATGACGCGCCCCATTAAAGCCATGCTGCTTCTCGCCGCTGCGGCCGCCGCCACCGGCTGCGCGACGAAGTTCAACACCGCCGAGCACGCGCTGACCGTCGCTGAGGAGCATCCAATCTCGGTCGACAGCCAGACCGTGACGATGACGCTTGCGCCAGCGGCGGGTCTTACGGGCATTGACCGCGCGCGGCTGCGCGCTTTTGCAGACGCGTATATGCGCAATGGTCACGGCGTGCTGACCTTGACGGCGCCCGGCGGCGCCGGCGGGCAGGGCGAGGCGGTCCGCGCCGCGCTTCACGAGTTCGGCGTGCCGTCGGACCGGGTCGCATCCTCATCCTACGGCGCCGGACAGACCGCGGACCTCATCCTTTCCTACACGCATTATGTGGCGACCCCGAGCGCCTGCGGGGTCTGGGAAGGACAGGCCGAACGCGATTTCCGAAACATGCGTTCGCCGAACTTCGGCTGCTCGATGCAGAACAATCTCGCCGCGATGATCGGCGATCCGCGCGATCTCGTCGAGCCGGCCGAGATGACCGCGCCGGATGCGGCGACGCGCATTCGCGGCGTCCAGCTTTATCGCGAAGGGCGTTCGACATCGAGCGACGCCGACGGCGAGATCGATCAGAGAATCGCGAACTAACGCATCGGCAGGGGATCGGGCGCCGCCCGGAGGGAGTTGAGAATGAGGAAGTCCGCAGGAGACAAGATCGACTTCGCCGACGACGAGGAAGGCGTCGCCTCGGGCGCGGCGTCGCTTGGTCCTGACGGCGGGCCGCTGATTTCGGCGAGCGTACGCTATCAGAGCGCCAAGCAGGCGACCTCCGATGAGGCCTGGCTAGACGACGAGTTGACGGATGAAGAACTCGCCGCGCTTGGCGAGGAGGATTTCGACGAAGCGCTGCTCGCAGAGGAACTCGGCGCCGCCGACGCCGATGATTTCAGCTTCGATCCGAACGAGATCGCCCCGGTCATCGAACGCCCGGCGCCGACGGCGCAGGCCGGTAAGGCAGCCGCCGCTGCGCCGCTTGTCGCGACCGCGCCGGCGGTCGTGCGCGGCCAGGCGATCGCCGTGGAGGGCGAGGAGTTCAGCGACTTCAGCTCCAGCGACGACGATCATCGGCCGGTTCCGCGCATCTCGATTCACGCTTTTTGCGAAACGCCCGACACGACTGCGCTCCTCGAGCGCGCGGCGGTCGATCGCCGACTCGCAAAGACGCACATGACGATGCACATGGGCGGTCTGCCGAAGGCGGTCGATCACTTTCAGACGGCCTCGACGCCGAACCTCATAATCATCGAGGCGCTCGAAGGCGGCGAAACGCTGTTCGCCCAACTCGGCGAGCTCGCCGAAGTGTGCGACCCGACGACGAAGGTCATCGTCATCGGCCGCGCCAATGACATCGGCCTTTACCGCGAGCTGATGCGTCAGGGGATCAGCGACTACATCGTGCGGCCGAGATCCCCGCTCCAGATCATCAAGTCGATCGCCTCTCTTTATGTCGATCCGGCCGCCCCGCCTATCGGGCGGACGATCGCCTTCGTCGGCGCGCGCGGCGGCGCAGGGTCCTCGACGCTTGCGCACAACGTCGCGTGGTGCGCCGCCGAGGAAATGCAGAGCGACACGGTCATCATCGACCTCGACCTGCCGTTCGGCACGGCGAGCCTCGACTTCGAACAGGACCCGACCTCGGGCCTTATCGAGGCGCTGTCCTCGCCCGAACGCCTCGACGACGTGCTGCTCGACCGCCTTCTGCAGAAGCATACCGAGCGTCTCAGCCTTTTTACGGCGCCGAACCTTCTCGATCGCGACTACGACATCGACGACCAGGCCTTCGAGACCGTCATCGACGTCGTGCGCGGCGCAGCGCCCACGATCATCATCGACGTCCCGCATCTGTGGACGGGCTGGTCGAAGCGCCTTCTCCAGTCGGCGGACCAGATCGTCATCACTGCGACGGCTGATCTCGCCTCGTTCCGCAACACCAAGAATCTTGTCGACATCGTTTCGGGCGCGCGCCCGAACGACTCGCCGCCGATCCTCGTCATCAACCAGTTCGACGCCAAGCTCTCCTCGGTGCAGCCGCAGCAATACGCCGAGCATGTCGGCCTGACGCCGTCCCTCGTCTTCTCGTGGGAGCCGCAGCTCTTCCACACGGCGGCGACGAACGCCGCGCCGATCGTGCAGGTCGGCGCCAAGACCAAGACGGCGCAGTCGATCCGCGATCTCTCATCGCTGGTGCTCGGCCGCACGCAGGCGGCGGCGAAGAAGAGCAAGTTCAGCCTCGCCGGTCTCGTGAAAAAGAAAAAGAAGTAAGGGTGAGCGATGTTCGGACGTAAGACCGCCGACGCCGAGCCGCCTCAAAGGGAAGCGGCCAAGCCCAAGCCTGCAGCGCCCGCGCCGAAGGCCGCAGCGCCTGCAGGTTCCGTCGCCGCGCAGAAAAAGCCGGCTTCCTCCGCCGTCCCCCCGCGCGTGCCCGCAGCGACATCCAAGGCGCAACCGATCGAGATCGGCGGCCGCTCGGACGAATATTTCCAGACCAAGACCTCGATCTTCAACGCGCTCATCGACACCATCGACCTTTCGCAGCTCGCCCAGCTTGACACCAAGTCGGCGGCTGAAGAGATCCGCGACATCGTCAACGAGATCATCTCGATAAAGAACGTCCAGATGTCGATCGCGGAGCAGGAAAGCCTGCTTCAGGACATTTGCAACGACGTTCTCGGCTATGGCCCCCTCGAGCCTCTGCTCGCGCGGGACGACATCGCCGACATCATGGTCAACGGCGCCAACCGGGTCTTCATCGAAGTCGGCGGCAAGATCCAGCTCACCAATGTCCGCTTCCGCGACAACGGCCAGCTGATGAACATCTGCCAGCGGATCGTCAGCCAGGTCGGCCGCCGCGTCGACGAAGCCTCGCCGATCTGCGACGCGCGCCTGCCGGACGGTTCGCGCGTCAACGTCATCGCGCCGCCGCTCGCCATTGACGGCGCCGCGCTCACCATCCGGAAATTCAAGAAGGACAAGCTCCGGATCCAGGACCTCGTCAATTTCGGCTCGATCTCGCCGGAAGGCGCGAAGGTGCTCGAGGTCATCGGCGCCTGCCGCATCAACACGCTGATCTCGGGCGGCACGGGCTCGGGCAAGACGACGCTTCTGAACTGCATGACCGGCTTCATCGAGCAAGACGAGCGCGTCATCACTTGCGAGGACGCGGCCGAACTCCAGCTCCAGCAGCCGCATGTCGTCCGCCTCGAAACGCGCCCGCCGAACCTTGAAGGCCAAGGCGAGGTGACGATGCGCGATCTCGTCAAGAACTGTCTGCGCATGCGCCCTGAACGCATCATCGTCGGCGAAGTCCGCGGTCCCGAAGCGTTCGACCTTCTGCAGGCCATGAACACCGGTCACGACGGGTCGATGGGCACCTTGCACGCCAACAGCCCGCGCGAGGCCCTCCAGCGGATCGAATCGATGATCACCATGGGCGGCTACGGCCTGCCGTCGAAGACGATCCGTGAAATGATGGTCGGCTCGATCGACGTCATCATCCAGGCCGCGCGTCTGCGCGACGGTTCGCGCCGCATCACCCACATCACCGAGGTGCTCGGCACCGAAGGCGACACGATCATCACACAGGATCTCTTCGTCTACGAGATCACCGGCGAGAACGAAAACGGCAAGCTTGTCGGCACGCACAAGTCGACCGGCATCGCCCGTCCCGCCTTCTGGGACAGAGCGAAATATTACGGCAAGGAACAGGAGCTCGCCGAAGCGCTTGACGCCGCGGCGCAGTAACGGGGCTGATGGACCAGCAACTGATCATCACGGCCGTCCTCGGGCTCGTCGGCTTCGGCGCGCTCGCCTTCGTCGTGCTCGCGCCGACCAACCGCGACAAGGCCAAAAAGCGCGTTACGACGCTTGAAACGAAGAAAAACGCCAAGCGCGCCGGCGCCGCCCGCGACAACGACAACATGTCCAAGGACCGGCGCAAGAAGGTCCAGGACGCGCTCAACAAGGTCGACCAGAAGACCAAGGAGATCAAGCAGCGGAAGAAGAAGGTCACGCTCGAGCAGAAGCTCGAACAGGCGGGCCTCTCCTTCGGGCCGCGGGAATTCTATATCGGCTCGGCGGTCTCCGCCGTGACGCTCGGCTTCATCGGGCTCATCTCCGGCCAGCAGCTCGCCATCACGGTCGCGCTCCTCTTCATCGGCGGGTTCGGCCTGCCGAACTGGTTCATCGGATTCGCCATAAGCCGCCGCCGCAAGAAGTTCGTCGATGAATTCTCGAACGCGATCGACGTCATCGTGCGCGGCGTGAAGTCGGGCCTTCCCGTCAATGAGTGCCTGAAGATCATCGCCGCTGAGGCCCCGAAGCCGGTCAATGAGGAGTTCCACCAGCTCGTCGAAGGCTTCCGCATCGGCCTGACGCTCGAACAGGGCATGACGCGCATGTATGAGCGCATGCCGCTGCAGGAGGTCTCTTTCTTCGGCATCGTGCTGATGATCCAGCAGAAGACCGGCGGCAACCTCGCCGAGGCGCTTAACAACCTCGCCGGCGTCCTGCGCGGGCGCAAGCTGATGGAAGGAAAGATCAAGGCGCTGTCGGCGGAAGCCAAGGCCTCCGCCATGATCATCGGCGCGCTGCCGTTCCTCGTCATGGGCGCTGTGAAGGTCGCCTCGCCCGACTATCTGACGCCGCTCTTCACGACGCCGCAGGGGAACTTCATCCTCATCGGCGCCGGGCTCTGGATGGCGACCGGCATCTTCGTGATGAAACAGATGATGCAAATCAAGGTGTAGGGGCTTCGGCGCGCATGGACGCAATCATCAACCTCGTCACCGACCGGCAGTTCCAGATCTCCATTCTGGTCGCGTTCGCCGCCATCGGCACGATCTACACGATTGCAGAGCCGTTCTTCGTCACGGACCGCCTGAAGGACCGGATGAAGAGCGTCAGCGACTATCGCGAGCGCCTGCGCCAGCAGCAGCGCGAGAGCTTCGTGCGGAAGGCCGGCGCAAGCTCGCTGCGCGCCGCCTCCGCCAAGGGCGTCCTGAAAGAGATCGTCGAGAACCTGAAACTGTTCGAAGTCTTCGACGCCAATGAAGCGCGCAAGCAACTGATGATGGCGGGCTTCCGCGGTCCGCGCCCGGTGTTCATCTTCATGGCTGCGCGCATCGGCATGCCGTTTGTCGCGGCGGCGGCGGTGGGGATTTATGTCTATGTCATCAAGGGTGTCGAACTCGACAGCCTTGGGCGCCTCTGCGCCACGCTGTTCGGATTTTTCGCCGGCTTCTACCTGCCGAACCTTTACATCAACAACGCGGTCGCCAAGCGCAAGCAGCAGATTCAGCTCGCCTGGCCGGACGCGCTCGACCTCCTCCTCATCTGCGTCGAGGCGGGCATGTCGATCGAAACGGCGCTGCAGAAGGTGAGCCAGGAGATCGGGTCTGGCGCGCCCGAACTGGCCGAGGAACTGGGGCTCACCGTCGCCGAGCTTTCCTATCTTCAGGAACGCAAGCAGGCTTACATCAATCTTGCCGAGCGCACGGGCCTCGACGGCGTCAAGGGCGTGACGACCGCGCTCATCCAGTCGGAAAAATACGGCACGCCGCTTGGCCAGAGCTTGCGCGTCATGGCTCAGGAAAACCGGGAACACCGGATGCAGGAAGCGGAGCGCAAGGCCGCCGCGCTGCCGCCGAAACTGACAGTGCCGATGATCGGCTTCTTCCTGCCTGTGCTTTTCGCGGTCATTCTCGGGCCGGCGATCATGGGCATCATGGGCCTGGAGCAGTAGTCTCGCCTCCCGGCGATCGTTCGACGCTCAATCCCGTTTGAACCGGCGCGAGCGGGTATGAGGCCAACAGCACAAGAGCAGCGGCCGGGCGGAGATCCCGCGGCGTCCGCTACTTCCCGGCGCCGGAGATTTCGTCGAGCGCGTCATAGAGCGGCAACTGCCCGCTTGCGACGCGGTCCCGGCTCAAGGGCGGCAGGCCGAGACGCTGCCGGTAGATCCAGTAATTCGTCAGCACCTTTTCGACGAAGTCTCGGCTTTCGGGATTGGGAATGCTCTCGATAAAGAGCAGCTGGTCGTCAATTGCGACTTCGCGCTTCCAGCGGCGCAGGTTTCCGGGCCCGCCATTGTAGGCGACCGCCATGTCGAAGAGATCGCCGCCCGCCGTCGTCGCGATCAGGTGGTTCACGTAATCCTGCCCGATCGCGAGGTTCAGCGCGGGATCGTAGAGCTTGTCGCTGCCCTTGGCGCTGCGCAGCGACTTGTCGCCCGCCATGTAGCTCGCCGTGCGCGGCATCAGCTGGAGAAGGCCGCGCGCCCCGACGCGGCTTGTCGCCTCGACCTTGAACTTCGATTCCTGGCGCATCAGCGCATAGATAAGCGCCGGGTCCGCGGTGAAGCCGTTTTCAGGCTCGAACGCGGGCAGGGGGAAAAGGCCGGGCTCGAAATTCCGTCCGCGATAGTGAAGCGCAAGATCGAGCTGCGCGGCGGGAAGGCCAAGCGCGTGCTCGAGCGCGAGGAGCTTTTCGGCGAGCGCATCGTCGATGCGCCCGTTGACCCAGCGGAATTCGAGATCGCCCTCGGTGACGCGCCCGGCCTCGACGAGCGCGACAGCGCGGCGGATGGCGGGATCGGCCTCGACAAGACGCGCGAAATCGGCCGGCGTGGGCGCCGGCATTTCCCAATTGAAGTCATAGCGCCGGCCAAGCTGGGCGAGCGCAAGCTGGCCGTAGAAGGTGAGCGGGAAATTCGCCGCGATCTCGAGGCCCTCGGCGACGGCCTTCGGCCTGCCGGCCGCCAGCGCCGATCGCGAGGCCCAGAAAGCGGCGGCGGCGCGAAGGGCGTCGTCCTGCTCCTTCACGCGCGCCATCGCCATGAAACGCTCATGCGCGGCGGCGATGTCGCCGTCGCGATAATGGATGAGGCCGGCGATCCAGTAGGCGAGGACCGCGCTGTCGCCGCTGCGGTCGGCGACCGCGTCCGCAAGCTCGCGCGCCCTCGCGGGGTAGCCCTGATAGTAAAGGCTCGCAGCGATCCATGACCGCATGCGATCATATTGCCGCTCGGTGATGACGCCGTTCTTCAAATGGGCGTCGATCTCCTTCAGCGCCAGCGACGCTTCTTCGTTCTTGGCGAGGTGACGCACGCGGCCTTCGATCTGGGTGAGGCGCGGCCGGCTCGTGTTTGCGTAATCGCGCTCAAGCTCGGGGTGGAGCGGCGGGGAATATTCCGTGCGCCATTTGCGCCGGACGGGCGCAAGCGGGGGAACGCCGGCTTTCGGGCGCCGCTTCAGCGCCAGGGCGTAGATTTTGTCCGCATCCGGATGATCGGCGTAATAGGCCATCCATTCGCGCAGTTCATCGTAGCCTGCTCGGCGGGAAGGATGGAGGAGGCGCCCCATCTTCACATAACCCATCAGCACCGGGTCCTTGACCGCCGCGATCTTATCGTCGGCGGCGCTGAAGCGCCCGTCGTCCTGCAGGGCGAAGATCTCCTGATAGAGCGCGGCGTCCTCCGCTGAGAGGACCTCAAAGGCGCGCGCTGTCTGCGCGGCCGCGGGCGCGAGAATCAGCGCCAGAAGGGCGGCGACAACGGCGGTCAGGCGCATCATTCGGCGGCCCCTTCTGATGACGTCCGCAGCGTAGAGGTTGCAGCGTTAATCTGTCGTTAACCGGGCGGCAAGCGACTGCAGATCGCGCCAGGCAAGACGCTTCTGCGCCGGCTGACGCAAGAGGAATGCCGGATGGAATACCGGCAGCGCCGGGACTTTCGCGCCGCCGCCGAGTTCGATCTCGCGCCAAAGGCCGCGCGCGCGCATGATTCCGCTCACGCCCAGCAGCGCCTGCGCCGGCACGCCGCCCGCCAGCATCACGGCCTTCGGGTTCGTCAGCGCGATCAGCCGCAGCACGAAGGGTTTGCAGACGGCGATCTCGGCTTGCGTCGGCGTGCGGTTGCCCGGCGGGCGCCAGTAGACGACGTTGCTGATAAGCGTGTCGCGAGCGCGTGAGCGCCCGATCGCGGCGAGCATGCGGTCGAGAAGCTGGCCGGCGCGGCCGACGAACGGCTTTCCCTGCTGGTCTTCCTCCTTGCCGGGGGCTTCGCCGATGACGAGAAGCGGCGCACCGAAAACCCCGTCGGCGAACACGGTCGTCTTGGCGCCGGATTTCAGCGGGCAACCGTCGAAAGTCTCAACGGCGCGCGCAAGGTCGTCGACCGTACGGCAGGCCTCGGCGAGCAGGCGCGCCGCTGCGGCGGCCTCGTCGACGCTTATCTGCGGCTTGGCCGCAGGCGTGAAAACCGCCGCTGGCGGCGTATCGGCGCTACGGACGAGCGCCGGTCTTGCCGCCGGTTTCGCCGCCGCTTGCTCAAAGGCGCTGGCGGGTTCCGACGCCACCGCCTCATCGACGCCGGAGTCGGCGTACCAGCGCAGCAGCGCGCGGGCGGCTTGGAGCTCGTCGGGACGGGTCACGCTCAATCCGGGCCACAGAAGCGGCCCCAAGTCAAACCGCGGCGGCGATCAGCAATTGCGCGCCGTAATAGAGCGGCAGTCCGACGGCCCGGTTGACGAAGGCCGTCGAATGGAACCGGTCGCGCGCCACCGCGAGGTCCGAAGCGGCGAAAAGGGCGGCGCCGATCGCGAGTTGCAGGCTTTGCGCGCCTGGCGCGGCCGCATGATGCGCCAGGCTCAAGCCGACCATCGCCGAGATGATGAGCACATAGCCGCCGACCGGCGCTGCAAGGGCGCCCATGCGTGCGCGCATCGGCCCAAGGAAAAACAGGCCCGCGCCGAGCGTCAGCCCAGAAGCGATCGCCGCCGCCGGCCCGAACTGGACGCCGCCGACGAGGAAGGCGCCCGAATAGGCGAGGTGACCGAGCCCGAAGGCTGCGACGCCGGCAAGGAAAAAGCGGTCGCTGCGCGGGATGAGGAAGACGTCGCCGGCGGCCGAGAAGACGAGGCCGGCGAGCAGCGCAGTCCCCATCGGACTGTAAAGCGCCCCGCCCGCGAGCGCGGCGCCGACGAAGGCGAGCGAGGCGACCGGCTTGAACACAGCCCTGAGGCGGGCGTCGTCCCGATATTCGGCGAACAGGAGCCCGGCGCAGGCCGCGATCGAAACGACGACGAAAAGGGTGACGGCCATCGAAGCCTCGCCGGAACAGGGGCGCGCCCGGCGCCCGCCTCAATGGCCTTTGGCGATGAATTGAGCCAAAAGGCAAACCCTGCCGTCACCAATCCGGACTAACCGTCGATCAGAAGGAGCGGGAATGACCGACGACGCTGAAGAGCGCGAACGCATGGACTTCGACGTGGTGATCGTCGGCGCGGGGCCTGCCGGCCTTTCCGCCGCAATTCGCCTCAAGCACCGCGCCGCCGAGGCCGGCGCGGACCTGACCGTCGTCGTCGTCGAAAAGGGTTCGGAAGTCGGCGCCCATATCCTCTCGGGCGCGGTGCTCGATCCCTCGGGCCTTGATGCGCTCATCCCCGACTGGAAGGACAAGGGCGCTCCGGTCACAGTCGCAGTGACGTCGGAAAGCTTCAGGCTTTTCGGACCCTCGGGCTCGCTGCCGCTCCCGGTGTTCGCGATGCCGCCTATGGTGAAGAACCACGGCAATTACATTGTCTCGATGGGGAATGTCTGTCGCTGGCTCGCTGCGCAGGCCGAGGCGCTCGGCGTAGAGATCTACCCCGGCATGGCGGCGTCGAAGGCGCTCTTCCGTGAGGACGGCTCGCTGCGCGGCGTCGTTGTCGGCGAAGTCGGCGTCGGCCGCGACGGCCGAAAGACCGATCATTACCAGCCCGGCATGGAACTCTGCGGCAAGTATGTCCTCATCGCCGAGGGCGCGCGCGGATCGCTCGCCAAGGCGCTGATCGAACGCTTCGGCCTCGACCAGAACGCCGAGCCGCAGAAATACGGCATCGGCCTCAAGGAGCTCTGGGAGATCAGCCCCGAAAAGGCCCGTCCCGGCCATGTCCAGCACAGTTTCGGCTGGCCGCTCGACAACGCGACCGGCGGCGGATCGTTTCTTTACCACTATGACGACAACACGATCGCGCTCGGTTTCGTCGTTCACCTCAACTACAAGAACCCGTATATCTATCCGTATGCGGAGTTCCAGAAATTCAAGACCCACCCCGAGATCGCCAGCCTGCTCGAGGGTGGCAAGCGCATCGCCTATGGCGCGCGCGCGATCACCGAGGGCGGCTACCAGTCGGTGCCGAAGCTCGTCTTTCCGGGCGGGGCGCTGATCGGCTGCGCGGCGGGCTTCGTCAACGTGCCGCGCATCAAGGGCAACCACAATGCGATGCTAACCGGGATGATGGCGGCGGACGCGGCGTTCGATGCGATCGCGGCGGGACGCGAAGGCGACGAGCTTTCGGCCTATCCGGCCGCCTACGATGCATCGCCGGTCAAGCGCGAGCTGAAGAAAGCGCGCAACGCCAAGCCGCTATGGTCGAAATTCGGCACGCTTGTCGGCGGCATCGCGCTCTCGGGTCTAGACCTCTGGACCAACACGATCATCCCGGGTTTCTCGATCTTCGGCACCTTGAAGCACGGCAAGACGGACGCTGCGGCGACCGCCGAGGCGTCAGGTTTCCGGCCGATCGACTATCCGCGTCCCGACGGGGTTCTGACTTTCGACCGGCTGACGAACGTTTCTTTCTCCGGCGTCAACCATGAAGAGAACCAACCGGTCCATCTCGTTCTAAAGGATCCGGCGATTCCGATTGCCGTGAACTTGCCGCGCTATGCCGAACCCGCGCAGCGCTATTGTCCGGCGGGCGTCTATGAGGTGCTGGAGGCGGAGGGCGCTGCGCCGAAGTTCCAGATCAACGCGCAGAATTGCGTCCACTGCAAGACATGCGACATCAAGGATCCCTCGCAGAACATCCACTGGACGACGCCCGAGGGCGGCGGCGGCCCCAATTATCCGAACATGTGACATCGACGGTGAGGAGCGGTTGAGTTGAGACTGACATTGATGGTCTGCGCCGGCGCGCTCGCGCTCGGCGCCTGTGCGACAGCGGTGCAGGGGCCAAGGACGGCGCCAGCCAGCGTCGCGGGCGATTATCTCTCGGGACGCGTCGCGGCGGGCGTCAACGACATCGGCGCGGCCGCCGACAAATACGCCGCCGCAGTCGCGCTCGATCCGGGCGACAAGGACGCCTTGCGCCAGGCGTTCCTCTATGGCCTCGCCAGCGGACGCATCGACCGCGCGATCCCTTTCGCGGAACGGATCGTCGCCGCCGATGACAATGACGGGCTTGCCCGTGTCACGCTGGCGAGCGCGAAGATCCGCCATGGCGACCTGGCCGCGGCGAAGACCTATATCGGGGGCGAGTTCAACGAGTCCTTTTCAAAGTCGATCGCCTATATCGCCGGCGTCTGGATCGCAGCGGAAGAGGGCGGGCCGCAAAAAGGGCTCGAGGCCCTCGCCGGCGGGCCGGCCGACGTCTTTCGCGGCTTCAACCCGTCGATCGCGGCGAACCTCGCGGAGGGCGCGGGCGACATCGAGGCGGCGCGCGCCGCGCACCAGCTCGCTCTTGCGTCCTTCGCCGGTCCTTCGGGACGCGAGGCTTTCGGCGCCTTTCTCGAACGCACGGACGCCGCCGCGGCGCGCAATTTTTATGAATTGCTCGAGCGCGATCGTGGCGCGGGACGGCGGGCGGCGCGCGCGGGCCTTCAACGCCTCGACCGCAAGGCGCCAAGCAAGGATTACCTGAAACTGACGGCGGCGGAGGGAACCGCGATCGCCTTCTACAACTTTTCCGGAAACATTCTCGAACAGTCGGCCGGCGAGCGTGCGCGCGCGGCCGACGCCGGGTTCAAGGTCGGCGAGCCGCAATTCACGCTGCCGCTCGTTCTCGCCCAGCTCGCGCTCTATCTCGATCCCGGGTTCGCGCCCGCGCGCCAGCTCGCCGGGTCGATCCTCAACGTCTATGCGAATTACGACGCCGCGCGCGAGGTTCTCGGCCGCATTCCCCCGTCTTCGCCCTATTATGAACAGGCGCAGATCGACATCGCCGCGAGCCTTGCGGCGCAAGACCGCATCGCAGAGGCGATCGCGTTGATGCGCAAGGCCGCGCGCGCCGATCAGTCATCGGAGGAAGTACGCCTGACGCTCGCCGGCCTTTACGCCGAACAGGGGCGCCACCCCGAAGCGGTCGCGTCGGCAAGCGAGGCGATCGCGCTCCTGAAGCCCGACCCCGCGCCGGACGCCTGGCGCTTCTATGTCGGGCGCGCCGCCGCGCTGATCGAATTGAAGCGCTGGCCCGACGCCGAGGCGGACTTGAAACGCGCGGTCGAGATCGCGCCGGAAGAACCGACGACCCTCAACTATCTCGGCTATAGCTGGGCCGAGCGCGGCGAGAATCTCGAAGAAGCGTTCGGCCTCATCGAAAAAGCGGTGGCGCTGGCGCCGAATTCCGGCGCGATCATCGACAGCCTCGGCTGGGCGCACTACCAGCTCGGCCGCTACGACGAAGCGTTGCCCCATCTCGAAAAGGCGGCCGCGCTCGAACCCGGCGATCCGACGATCACGGATCATCTGGGCGACGTCTATGCGCGGCTCGGGCGGACGGTTGAGGCGGAGTTCCAGTGGCGCCGCGCGCTCGAGCTCAAGCCGAACGAGGCGACGAAAGCTTCGATCGAGAAGAAGCTGAAGGAAGGCATGCCGCCCGCCTCGAAGACGCCGGCCTGAGGCGTCTCATGATCGCGGAGATCGCACCTGCGAAGATCAATCTCTACCTTCATGTCGGGGGCGTCCGGCGCGACGGCCTGCATGAGCTGCGCAGCCTTTTCGTGTTTGCCGACGCCGGCGATGTCGTCACGGTCGCGCCGGCGCACGATCTTTCGCTCGATATTGTCGGCCCGTTCTCGGCGCCGCTGAAGGCCGAGGTCCCCGAGCGCAATCTCGTCCTGCGCGCCGCAATGCTCCTGCGGCGGGAGGCGGGGATAACGGCGGGCGCTCGCATCACGCTCGACAAGCGCCTGCCCATCGCGTCGGGCGTCGGCGGCGGCTCGGCGGATGCGGCGGCGACGCTCCGGGCGCTGATGAAATTGTGGCGCCTCGAAATGCCGCCGGCGCGTCTCGCCGCGCTGGCCTTTTCGCTCGGCGCCGACGTGCCGGCCTGCCTTTCGCGCGCGCCGGTTCTCGTCGGCGGCGCCGGCGAGAGGCTGAGTCCGGCGCCGCGCCTTGCCCCGCTCGCCGTTTGTCTCGTCAATCCGGGCGTGGCGATGCCGACAGGTCCTGTCTTTCGCGCCTTCGACAGCGAACGCCCGTCGCCGCCGCCGCCGCGCGATCCGGATTTTTGGGGCGCTGCGAGCATAAGGGGAATCGCCGCGTTCATCGCCGCGACGCGCAACGATCTCGAGCCGTTCGCGATCGCGCGCGAGCCCGTCGTCGCGCGCGTGGTTGAAGCGCTCCAGGCGGCGCCCGGCGCGCTCGCCGCGCGGATGTCGGGCAGCGGCGCGACCGTCTTTGGGCTCTTCAACGCGCAAAGCGCCGCGGCGCGCGCCGCCGCGGCGATGCGCAGCCGGGGCTGGTGGGCGCTTGATGCACGCCTCTGCGGGGCGCAAGGCCGATGAGCGCGTCGTTGCTCCTTGCCGCTGTCGCCCTCGCTGCCGCGGCGCTGACGTTCGTTTCCGGCCGGTTCTTCGCGCGCCGGTCATGGCTGGCGGACCTGCCGGTCGACCGTTCGAGCCACCGGCGGGCGACGCCGCGCACGGGCGGCGTCGCCGTCGCGCTGGGATTTATGGCGCCGGCGCTCGCCTTGCTGCCGGTCGAGCCGGCGCTCGCAAGATTCCTCCCGCTTTATGGCGCCGCGTTCGCCCTCGGGCTCGTCGATGATGCGCGCCCGCTTCCCGCGCTCGTCAAGCTCGCAGGCCAGGTCGCGATTGCTTGCGTCTTCGTCTTCCTGTTCGGCGCCGTCGAGCTGGTCCCGGCGCCGTTCATCGGCGAACTGGCGCTCGGTCCGCTCGCGCCCGCGCTCACCGTCTTCTGGATCGTCGCTTTCATGAACGCGTTCAATTTCATGGATGGCGCCAACGGTCTTGCGGCGACGGCGGCGATCTTCGGCCTGTCGATGATGGCGGTCGCCGCCGCCGCGACGGGCGCGGGTCTTGCGGGCGGGGCGGCCGTCTTGCTCGCTGCGGCGGTCTTCGGATTCCTGCCGCTCAATTTTCCGCGCGCGCGCCTGTTCCTTGGCGACAGCGGCAGTCAGGCGGTCGGGTTTGCGATCGCGGCGATCGCCGTCATCGCCGCGCGGACGGGCGGCGGCGCCGCCGCGCTTGTCGCGCCGACAGTCTTCATGCCGTTCCTCTTCGATGTCGCCTTCACGCTGGCGCACCGGGCGATTCGCCGGCGCAACATTCTCGAGGCGCATAATGAACATCTCTACCAGCTGATGATCCGCCTCGGCGCCCGGCATGCAAGCGTCACCGCGCTCTATGTGCTGCTGGTCGCGCTCTCGGCGCTGGCGGCGATTTTCGCCAATGCGCTTTCGCCCGCGCTGCAGGCTCTGGCGCCCGCGGGCCTCGCCGCGCTCTTCACCGCTCCGGCGTTGCTTGTTTACCGCCGGGCCTCGGCGGCGGGCCTGCTGGCAAGCGCTGCGAAGAAGGACCTGCGCGCCGCCCAGCCGGCGGCGAAGCCTGCGGAATGAGGGTCAGGAAATGCGCGCGACCGACTGCGACGCCACCGACGCGAGCTGCGCGGAGAAAGCGTTGACCGGCGCGAGCGCCAGATCGTCGAGTGCGCGCGCCGCATAGCGGCGCGCACAGGCGAAGGTGTCGTCAAGCGCACGCGTCACGTCCAGAATTTCCTGCGCGCGTTCGAAATCGCCGGGGCGCTGGCGGCCTTCCGCAATCGTGCGCCGCCAGAAATCGCGATCGGCCGCATTCGCGCGGTCGATGGCGTAGACGACCGGCAGCGTCATCTTGCCTTCGCGGAAATCGTCCCCGACGCTCTTGCCGAGCGATTGCTCGCGCCCGGCGTAATCGAGGGCGTCGTCGACGAGCTGGAACGCGATGCCGAGATTGCGCCCGAAGCTGCGCAGCGCTTCCTCGCTGCGAGCGTCCGCGCCGGCGACGATCGCGCCCGCCTGCGTCGCGGCGGCGAAGAGGGCCGCGGTCTTCGACTCGACGACGGCGAGATACATCTCGAAGGTGGCCTCGAGGTTCTTCTGCGTCGCAAGTTGCATGACCTCGCCCTCGGCGATGACGCCGGAAGCGCGCGACAGGACGTCGAGCACCCTGAGGTCGCCGACGGCGACCATCAGCTCGAAGGCCTGCGCGAAAAGATAGTCGCCGACGAGAACGCTTTCCTTGTTGCCCCAAAGGACATTCGCGGTCTGCTCGCCGCGCCGGAGCGAGGAACCGTCGACGACGTCGTCGTGAAGGAGCGTCGCGCCGTGGATGAGCTCGACCGCGGCGGCGAGCCTGACGTGATCCTCGCCCTGATAGCCGAAGAGGCGCGCGGCTGCGAGCGTCAGGAGCGGACGCAAGCGCTTGCCGCCCGAGTGGATGAGGTGGCCGGCGATTTCGACGATCATCGGCGCGCGCGAGCGCATGGCGTCGAGAATGGTCGCGTTGACGGCCTCGAGGTCGTTTGCGTTAAGCGCGCGCAGGCCGGCGACGGCTTCCGCAAAGCCCTCCTGTCGAGAGGGCGCCGGCGAGATGGAGGTTAGCGCGAGATCCAAGACGCCTCGGTCGGATTGCAAGGTTATGACCCTTTGAAGATGGCGGCGGAGGGCCTTGCGGGTCAAGGCGCGCCCTTGCGACCGATTGCGCCGAAGCGAAGATTTGATGCGCCCGGTCGCCGGCCTTTGTCCCACGATTTCTTGCGAACAATGCGCGCTGGCGGCTAGGATGGCGACGGCGGCGGGAAAAAACGACGCTCGAAGGTCGAGTCCATGAATTCAGTCGCCGGCATCCTTGCAGGTTTTCTCGTCATCGGCGGGGCGGTGGCGCTTTACCGCTTCGGCGCGCGCAAGGCTGGCGAGCTGCGCAGGGCGATCGACGAGATGACCGGAGAGGCGCGCGGGCCCGGCGGTGAGGTTCTCGATTTTGAACGCGACCCGTCGACCGGCGTCTTTCGGGCCAAGTCCTGATCCGCGCCGACGCGCCGGGGCTGGCCCCCTTCCTCGGCGCGAGGCTAAAGTCTCCAAAAATGACTGGTCGCGGGAGGCGACGCGTGCATTCCCCGTCAGCGCCGCCGCGCCTTGCCTTTATCGATTTCGAAGCCTCCGGTCTTGGACCCTTTTCCTGGCCGATCGAGGTCGGCTGGGCGCTCGATGACGGCCTGACGGACGCTGTTCTCATCAGCCCTGCGCCGTCCTGGTCGATGGAAGCCTGGGATCCGAGGGCTGAGCGCCTCCATGGCATCAGCCCGCGCACGCTGACCGATCTCGGGCGCGATCCCGCCGAGGCCTGCGAGCGCATCGAAGCCGCGCTCGCCGGGCGGGCGGTTTATTCGGATGCCCCGGACTGGGACGGCTTCTGGATGCTGCGCCTGTTTCAGGCGGCAGGCCGACGCTGCGAGATCAGGCTGCTGGACTTCGCGCGTGCGATGCCTGCGCTGACCGAACCGGAGAAAACCAGACTTCTTCAGCAGGCGGATCGTCTGGCGCCGCGCCGGCATCGGGCGTCGGAAGATGCGCTTCATCTCCTGACGATCCACCGCCTCGCCATGGAAGGCCGGAACGGCGCATGACGGCGGCTGGGATCGGGCTGGAGCCCCGGCGCCTGCGCGTGGCGGTCGAGGGCGGCGAGGTTGCGCTTTTGCGCTTCGGCAAAGCCGGCGCGCCGCCGCTTCTCTTCGCGCACGCCAACGGATTTTGCGCGTCCGCCTATCGCCGAATACTGGAGGCGCTCGGCGATCGCTTCGACGTCTTCGCCGTCGACCAGCGCGGGCATGGCCGCACACGCCTTCCAGCAGAGATCGCCGGCCATCGCAGCATGGCCATTTTCGGCGAGGATCTGCGGCGGGTGAGAACCGCCCTCGTCCCGTTCGCCGCCGAGAGGCCCTGGACGCTCGCCGGCCATAGCCTTGGGGGCGTCGCCTGCGTGACCGCCGCCGCCGGCGATGACACGCTTGCGGCGATCCGCCTCATCGAACCGGTCGCAATGCCGGCAGTCTGGTCGATGCTCGCGGCGAGCCCGCTATGGCCGATGATCGCGCCCAATATGCCGCTCGTCCGGGCCGCGTCGCGGCGACGGCGCAGCTGGCCGGACCGGGCCGCGGTCCTTGAGAGTTATGCGAGGAAGCCCTTTTTCGCCGGCTGGGCGGAGGGCGTGCTCGCCGATTACCTCGAGGATGGCCTCGTCGCCGATGGCGCCGGCGTCAGCCTTGCCTGCTCCCCGGCGTGGGAGGCGGCCAATTTCGCCGCCCAGGCGAACAACCTCTGGGGTGCGCTGAAGCGCGTCCGGGCCCCTGTTGCGGTGCTGGCGGCGAGTGACATCACCTCGACGGTGCCGAAAAGCGCCGAGGCCCGCTTCCGCCGCCTCGGCGCCAAGGTCGAGCGCGTGGAGGGCGCAACGCACCTCGTTCCGTTCGAAAGGCCGGGCCTTGCGGCCGCCTTTCTGGCCAACCCATCTTAAGCCTTGGAGCAGGCGGGCGCTTTTGCTATGCGGGCGCCGACTTTCACGGGTCCCTGAGAGGCGTCGCGGTCAGGCGGCGCATCGGCGGCGGCCCTTCGCCGCTCACCAACCGAGGTTTCAACGCCATGAGCCAGACCGCCCCTTCGATGCAGATTTCGGGAACGATGTTCCTTTATAACCGCCCGGAACTGCTCAACATCCAGTCCCATGGCGACCTTGGCGTCCGCACGCCGGCCAAGCCGTTCCAGTTCTGCGCTAATGTGCGGGCGATCCCGCTCACGATTTCGGAGATCGCGGAGGCGAGCCGCCATTTCCCGATCGTCTTTGGGTCGATGGAAGAATTGCAGCCGCTCGCGATCGTCGGCCTCCTCGACGACGTCAACCTGTTCGTCGACGAAAACGGCATCTGGGACCATTTCGCCTATATTCCCGGCTATGTCCGCCGCTATCCTTTCGGCCTCGCGGCCGAGCAGGGCGGCGACCGCTTCGCGCTTGTCATCGACGCCGGCTATGAGGGCCTCGACCGCAACGCCGACCGCAAGCTGTTCGCCGGCGCCGAGCTGAGCGAGATGTCGAAGCAGGCGATGGAATTCACCAAGACCTACGAGGCGGACCGCCGCCTGACCGAACAGGTCATGAAGGAAGTGAAGGAGCTCGACCTCATCACCGGCCAGGCGGCGCAATATACGCCCGCAGGCAGCGACACGCCGCAGCCCTTCGCGCAATATCTGGGCGTCGATGAAAGAAAGCTCGCCGGCCTCTCCGACGAGGACTTCCTGAAGGTCCGCAGGCTGAACGTCCTCCCGGTTCTCTATGCGCACCTCCTCTCGCTCGGGAACTGGCGCAGCCTCCTGATGCGCCGGATGAAGCGCTTCAACATGACCGAGACCGAAGCGGCGAGCGTTAAACGCAATTAATGCGGCGGGCGGCCAATGGCGCCCGCCTCGTCGCGAGGATGTCGCTCTTCAAGCCCGATCGCCTTCACGTCTTGGCGAGACCGCCGCGCAGACCCTCCGCTTTTGCTTGGCCTCAACCATCCGCGGCTTTATTGAAGCGTCATGAAGGCCGCCGCGCTCGCCGTTAGCCTGTTGACCGCCGCCGCGCTTTTGGCCCCGGCGGCGGCTGAGACTGTCGCTGTCACCGAGCATGCTCGCTCCGAGCTTCATGCCGAGAAGACCGGCGTTGCGCCGGGCGGCGCGGTGCGTCTCGCGCTGCATCAGGTTCTGGAAAAAGGCTGGCATGTCTACTGGAAGAATCCGGGCGATTCAGGGCTGCCGCTCGAAACGATCTGGACGCTTCCTGACGGCGCTGCGGTCAGTGCGGTCGATTACCCGGCGCCCCATCGCATCGCCATCGGCCCGCTCGTCAATTACGGCCATGAAGGCGAGCCGGTTTTCCTCGCGACGCTGACTGCGCCCGCCGATGCGGCGGTCGGCTCGACGCTTTCCGTCGGGCTCGAGGCGACATGGCTCATCTGCGCCGACATCTGCGTTCCTGAAACCGGCGTCTTCTCGCTGTCATTGCCTGTCGTCGCCGAGCCTGCCGTCAACGCCGTTGCGGCGCCGGTCTTTGGGGCCGCCGACGCCGCCGCGCCGGTTCCGGCGACGGCCGCCTACAACGCCGCCGACGGCGTGCTCGTCCTCGAGGCGGCGTCGATCGGCGCCGGCGCGACGGGCGCCTATTTCTATCCGGAGGCTGACAATCTCATCGCGCCGAGCGCGGTGCAGCGCTTCGATGCGCGCGGCGACATCGTGCGCTTGTCGATGCCGCACCTGAAGGCGCCCGCGGGCGTATTGACAGGCGTCATCGGCGTCGAGACGAAAACCGGCGTGCGCAGCTATGCGCTCGATGCGGCAGCCGATTCCGCGATCACGCTTTCGCCGGCGCCGCGCGCCGCCGCATCCGCGCCGACGCCAATCTCCTTGCCGGCGCTTCTGCTCGCCGCTTTCATCGGCGGCGCCATTCTCAATCTGATGCCGTGCGTGTTCCCGATCCTGTTTGTGAAGGCGGCGTCTTTTGCCGCCGCGGGCGCCGAACCGAAGACGATGCGCCGCCACGGCGCGCTTTACGCGGCGGGCGTCGTCGCGACTTTCGCCGCTCTCGGCGCGGTGCTTCTTGCGCTCCGCGCGGCGGGCGAGGGGCTCGGCTGGGGCTTTCACCTGCAATCGCCGATCGTGGTCGCGCTGTCCGCCTACGTTCTGTTCGCGGTGGGGCTCAACCTCGCTGGCGCGTTTTCGGTCGGGCAGGGGTTCCAGAATGCCGGCGGCGGTCTCATCGCGTCTGCGCAGGGCGATGCGGCCGCGTTCCTGACCGGTGTTCTCGCTGTCTTCGTCGCCGCTCCGTGCGTCGGCCCGTTCCTCACCGCGCCGATCGGCGCCGCCGCGCTTCTGCCGCCTGCCGCCGGCATGGCGATCTTTGTTACGATGGCGCTGGGGCTCGCCGCTCCGTACGTGGCGCTTTCCTTCTCGCCGGCGCTCGCGCGCCGGCTGCCAAAGCCCGGCGCCTGGATGGAACGCTTCCGCCAGCTTCTCGCCTTTCCGGTGTTCGCCGCGAGCGCCTATTTCATCTGGGTCCTCAGCGCCCAGACCGGACGCGGCGGCCTCGGCCTCGCGCTTGGCGGGCTCATCGTCCTCGCGCTTGCCGCGCGGCTCTGGGAGTGGGGCCGGCAGGCGGGATGGGCGCGGCCGGCCGCGCTCGCCGCGCTCGCGATCGCTGTCGTTCCGGTCGCGCTCCTTCGGCCGTCGACTGCGATCGCCGCGGCGTCGGTCTATTCGGTTGGCGCGGCGGTCGCCTTCGACGCGGCCGATGTCGAGCGCCGGCGCGCCGATGGTGAACCGGTCTTCATCGACTTCACCGCCGCCTGGTGCGTCACCTGTCAGGTTAACAAGCTGACCGTTCTGTCGTCCAAAAAGGTCGCGAGCGCCTTTGCGGCTGCGGGCGTCACCTTCGTGGTCGCGGACTGGACCAACCGCGACGACAGCATCGCCGAGGCCCTCGCCGCGTTCGGCGCGAACGGCGTGCCGCTGTATGTTTATTATCCGAAGGGCGGCGAGGCGGTGGTGCTGCCGCAGCCGTTGACCGAAGCCGCCATCCTCGAGCTCGTAACCCCTGCAGGAAAAGGAGTCTGACGATGAAGAAGCTCTTCGCCCTCGCCGCCGCCGCGGCCGCCCTCGCCGCCGCCGCTGTCGCTGGCCCGCCGGTCGATGCGCCCGCGCCGGCGTTTTCGGGCCCGACCTCGAGCGGTCAGACGATCTCGCTCGACCAGTTCAAGGGCAAGCCCGTCATCCTCGAATGGACGAATGACGGCTGCCCCTTCGTCAGGAAGCATTATGAGACCGGCAACATGCAGCAAACGCAAAGGACCGCCAACGAAGCCGGCGCGGTCTGGATCACGGTGATGTCGTCTGCGCCCGGCAAGCAGGGCCATGCCGACGCGACGCGCGCCAACAAGCTGATGAAGGAATGGGCGTCGGAGCCCGATTACATCCTGCTCGATCCCGACGGGGTCGTCGGCCGGGCCTATGACGCCAAGACGACGCCGCAAATGGCCCTGATCGACGGCGATGGCGTGCTGCGCTATGCGGGCGCGATCGACGACAAGCCGTCCGCCAACCACGCGACCGTCAACGGCGCGACCAATTACGTTCTTGCCGCGCTCGCGAGCGTCGGGAAGGGCGAGGCCGTCGGCGTCAAGGAAACGAAGCCCTACGGCTGCTCGGTCAAATACAAATCTTAAGAGGCCGGAGCGCGCGACCGCCGAACAGGCTATCGCGCGGCGATCGCGATCGGGGCGGGCGCGCTCGCGCGCCCGCTTTCGGCGGCCTTGAAGCCGAAAATGGCCGTGGCGGCGATGAGCACGACAGCGTTGCGAAGAAGGCGGCGGGCGAGAATGGCGCGTTCTGAAGTGGTCATGAGCCGGTCCTTACAGGGTCGTCATTAAGATCGGTTGAGGCGTTTCCATAAAATCATTATCAACGCGCGCGGAGCAGCCCGGACGGTTAATCCGCAATGAGCCTGTCGGAAGACGCCGCCTGGGCGGAACTTGAGCGGCTCGGGCGGGCGCTCAGCAAGACGCGCGCCATCGCGCTTTTTGACGAGGACCCCGCCCGCGCCGCCGATTTCTCGCTCGAGGCGGCGGGGCTCTATCTCGACTATTCGAAGAACAAGATCTCGCGTGCGGCGCGCGCCGCCCTCCTCGACCTTGCCCGCGCCGTCGACCTTGAAGGCGCGATCGCGCGCATGGTCTCGGGCGCGAAGATCAACACGACGGAGGACCGCGCGGTTCTCCACGTGGCGCTGCGCGATTTTTCCGGGCGCCCCTATGTCGTCGACGGCGCCGATGTCGCCCCGCTTGTCGCCGCCGAGCGCGCGAAGATGAAGGCTTTCGCCGAGGCGATGGCGGCGGGCGCGCTCAAGGGTTTTTCGGGCCGCCCGCTCGACACCGTCGTCAATATCGGCATCGGCGGATCGGACCTCGGGCCGCTGATGGCGGTCGAGGCGCTGCGTCCGTTCTGGCTCAAGGGCCGGCGCGCCTTTTTTGTTTCGAATGTCGACGGCCAGCACCTCGCCGACACGCTGGCCGCGGTCGATCCTGAAACGACGCTTTTCATCGTCGCGTCGAAGACCTTCACGACCGAGGAGACGATGACCAATGCGGCGAGCGCGCGGGCGTGGTTCCTCGCGAGCGGCGGCGACGAGGCCTCGGTCGCACGGCACTTCATCGCGCTGTCGACGAACGCCGGGGCGGTGACCGGTTTCGGCATTGCGCCCGAGAACATGTTCGTCTTCTGGGACTGGGTCGGCGGGCGCTATTCGCTGTGGTCGGCGATCGGGCTGTCGATCGCGCTCCAGTGCGGCTGGCCGGCCTTCGAAGCGCTTCTGCGCGGCGCCCACGCGATGGACGAGCATTTCCGGTCGGCGCCGCTTGATCGCAACATGCCCGCGCTGCTCGCGCTCGCCGGCGTCTGGAACCGCAACATCATGGGCGCGGGCGCGCTCGCGGTCCTCCCCTATGACCAGCATCTTCACCGTCTGCCGGCCTTCCTGCAGCAGCTCGACATGGAATCGAACGGCAAGCAGGTGGCGAAGAACGGCGCGCGCCTCGCGCGCGGCTCCGGCCCCGTGCTCTTCGGCGAGCCGGGCACAAACGGCCAGCACGCCTTCTACCAGCTCATTCATCAGGGTACGGACATCATCGCCTGCGACTTCATCGCGGCGGCGCACCCAGCAGCGCCCCTCGGCGATCATCACGAGAAGCTGCTGGCGAATTTCCTCGCCCAGCCCGAAGCGCTGATGCGCGGGAAAGACGAAGCGATGGTGCGCGGCGAGCTTGAGCGCCAGGGGCTTTCGCCTGCGCGCATCGCCGCGCTTATCCCGCACCGGGTGTTTCCCGGCGACCGGCCGTCGAACGCGATCTTGATGGAGCGCCTGACGCCCGCAACCCTCGGCGCGCTCGTCGCGCTCTATGAACACAAGGTCTTCTGTCAGGGCGTGATCTGGGGCGTGAACTCGTTCGACCAATGGGGCGTCGAGCTTGGCAAGGCGCTCGCGAAAGGCATCCTGCCGAAGATAGCGAAAGCGGGCGAAAGGAAGCCGCCTGCCGACGGCCACGACGGATCGACACGCGCTCTCATCGACCGCATCAACGCGCTGAGGGCGAAGACCTGATTTTTCTGGAAGGGGACTCCCGATGCGACTTCTCATGACTGCCGTCCTTGCGGCGCTGGCGCTCGTCGGCTGCGGCGTGAAGAAAGCGGAGACGGCGCCGGCGGCGCCCGCCGCCGAACAGCCGGCGGCGGCGGCGGCCGAAGAATCCGCGCCTGCGGAAATCTTCGTTCCCCCGCCGCCGCCGACAAAGGCGGACAGCTTCGCATGGCCGGCTGCGACCGATTATGCGCGCATCGCGACCTCGAAGGGCGACATCCTCGTCGAGTTGTACGGCGCGCAGGCGCCGAAATCGGTCGCCAATTTCCTGCAATACGCGGCCGACGGCCATTATGACCGCACCATCATCCACCGCGTCGTCGCGGGCTTCGTCGTGCAGGGCGGAGGGTACGGCGTCGCCTATAATGAACGCCCGACACGCGCGCCTGTGCCTTACGAAGGCGACAATGGCCTGCCGAACTATCGCACCACGCTCGCGATGGCGCGCATGCGCGATCCGAACAGCGCCAGCGCGCAGTGGTACGTCAATCTAGCCGACAACGACGAAGCGCTCGACCATTTCGTCAACGATCTCGGGGTCCGTCACGGCTATACGGTGTTCGGGCGCGTGATCGGCGGCATGGACGTCGCCGACGCCATCGGCGCGGTTCCGACCGGCCCGGCGGGCCCCTTCGAGGGCGAAGTCCCGCGCGAGCCAATCGTCGTGACGCGGGTCGAGCGGCTCAGCGAGCGGCCAGCCGAATAAGTCCTCGCGCAAAGGAGCAAAATCGCCCGCTTTTCGCGACGGCACGACAACTAAGTAGTCGTCGGTGTCGGACAATCTACACTGACAACGAGGTGCTGTAGCCCTATCATCAATGTAAGTGTTAAGACCCACTCGGCATTTAACTTCGAGATGATCAATGAGCGTTGTTGAACTGCGTCAGGTGGCAGAGGATGCCGGTGAGATCATTCATGTCGGCTTTTCGAAAAAAATGTCGTCTTTCAGCCCCGCATGGAAGGGAAAATTCGGCGGCTTTCGTCCAACTTGGTGGGAAGACGATCCAAATTTTAATGGAAAGGCGCTCTGCCTGCACCTCGTGACCGACGCCTGCTATGTGCCGAGCACTGGCGCTGTCATTCATGCAAATGGGAACGTGATGAGGTCAACCGTATCCCAGTCCCGCTATATCGACCCGGATTTGGCCAAAACCGCTGCCGCGTGGGCGCTGCGAGAAGAAGCTCCCTACCTTCCCCGCATAGCAGTTTCTTTGCCATGGGGCGCTCTTCACAACTATGGGCATTTCATCCTCGATGGCCTCAGCGCCGCCGCCGAGCTTTTCCGAATACTGGGTCCGGAATTTTCGATCGTCAGCCCGACGCTGAAGCCTTGGCAACGAGAGCATTTCCGCTTGGCGGGTATCGAGCCGCTGGAGCTCGACCAGCCAATTTACCGGGCGGGTCAGGTCGCATTCACTTCTGGAATGCACAGCTCCCTGCATGCTCCGAACGCGCATTACCAGACATTGCGGTCCGCTCAGCTGTCGCGTTGCGCCGGGCCCCCAAAACCCGACGCCAAGATATATGTCAGCCGAAAGGGACACAAACGCCCCTTTCTTGGGGAGCAAACGCTGGAAGGTCGGCTTGAACGGCGGGGCTTTGCGATCATCAGCCCCGAACAACATTCAGTAGAAGAGCAGATTGCGATTTTTCGTGGAGCGCAGACCATCGTTGCGCCAACCGGCGCCGCCTTGGCCAATATTCTTTACTCGCCTCCGGGCGTGAGGGTCTTCGAACTTGTTCCGAGGGACATGTGCGACGGCCAAGGCGCGTTAGGACACAAATGGGTTGCGTATCTCACCGCAATGGCCGGTGGGACATGGCTGCCCTATTTCTGCGAAAATACTCAAGCCAGCAGCGCGCCCACGATCGGAGGCGAGGAGCGCGTTGGATACCGTTCTTTTGACGCTGATATTGAAGATTTCCTTGGTTTTATAGACGGGAACAGCGCGCCTGTGTAGCGGTTCGGGTCGCAGGCGACCTCGACGGCCCGCCGGCGTCCCAATAGCTTCGCGCGTTGCCCCTGCGCGCGGCCTCGGCTATCCCGCCCCTCATGGCTGACAAGCAGAAAACCCCGCGCCCGAAAGCGCGCGTCCCGCGCGGCTTTCGCGACCGCTTCGGCGCCGAGATCGGGCGCGAGCGCGACATGCTCGCGCGCATTTCCTCCGTCTACGAAGCGTTCGGCTTCGACCCGCTCGAAACCCCGGCGTTCGAATACACCGACGCGCTCGGCAAGTTCCTTCCCGACGTCGACCGCCCGAACCAGGGCGTCTTCTCGCTGCAGGACGACGACGAGCAATGGATGAGCCTGCGTTATGACCTCACGGCGCCGCTCGCCCGCTTTGTCGCGGAAAATTACGACGCGCTCCCGAAGCCTTTCCGCCGCTATGCGGTCGGGCCCGTCTGGCGCAACGAAAAGCCGGGCCCGGGGCGCTTCCGACAGTTCACGCAGTGCGACGCCGATACGGTCGGCGCGCCCGCCCCGCACGCCGACGCCGAGATGTGCGTCCTCTTCGCCGAAGTGATCGCGGCGGCGGGCGTTCCCGCCGGCGATTTCGTCATCCGCGTGTCGAGCCGCAAGCTCGTCGACGGCCTTTTTGAAAAGATCGGCCTCGCCGGCGCCGCCGATCAGGCGACGCGCCTCAGCGTGATGCGGTCGATGGACAAGTTCGACCGTCTGGGCGAGGCCGGCGTGCGCCTCCTCCTCGGGCCGGGCCGCAAGGACGAAAGCGGCGATTTCACCAAGGGCGTCGGTCTTTCGGACGACAAGATCGCCAGCGTCGTCGCCTTCCTGACCTCGGCGGACCTTGACCGAGACCGGCTCGAGACGATCGGCGCGGTCCTGAACGACACGCCGAGCGGTGCGGCGGGCGTCGCCGACCTCATGGCGATCAGGCGGCAAATTCCTGATCGCTGGAAGGCGTTGGTCGAGATCAATCCTTCGATCATCCGCGGGCTCGAATATTACACCGGCCCCGTGTTCGAAGCGGAGCTGACCTTCGAGACGACCGACGACAAGGGCCGCCCCGTGCGCTTTGGCTCTGTCGGCGGCGGCGGGCGCTATGACGGCCTCGTCGCGCGCTTCAAGGGCGTCGAGGTTCCGGCCGTCGGCATCTCGGTCGGCGTGTCGCGCCTGCTCGCTGCGCTCGAGGCGAGGGGTGGCGCAGTTGCGGCGGATAAGGGCCCCATCGTCATTCTCGCGCTCGAGGATGATCAGATGGCGGACTATCAGGCGATGGCTGCGGAATTGCGCGCGTCGGGCGTGCGCGCCGAAGTCTATGTCGGCGGCTCCGGCATGAAGGCGCAGCTGAAATACGCCGACAAACGGGGCAGCCCGGTCGCCGTCATCGTCGGCGGGGATGAACGCGCGAAGGGCGAGGTGACGATCAAGGACCTCGCGCGCGGGGCGGAATTGTCGAAGGAGATCGGCGACAACGCCGCCTGGCGCGAAGGAAAACCGGCGCAGATTTCGGTGAAGCGCGCCGACCTCGTCGCCGAAGTGAAGAAGATCGTCGGCGCCTGACGCCGTTGAAACATCAAGGGCCTCTCCATGAACGCAAAGTTGGTCGCCGCCTTACTTTCTCTCGCCGCGCTCCCCGTGCTCGCCGCGCCGCTCGAGGACGCCGCGCTCGAGGCGAAGGCGCGCGCGATCCACGAGCGCGTGATGACGCTCGACACCCATGTCGACATACCGCTCGACTATGCGACGCACGGAACCGACCCCGGCGGCTTCACCAAGGGGCAGGTCGACCTGCCCAAGATGCGCGCGGGCGGGCTCGATGCGGCGTTCTTCATCGTCTACACGCCGCAGGGACCGTTGACGGATGAAGGATATGCGAAGGCGCACGAGATCGCCGCCACGCGCCTTGCCGCCATCCACCGCTTCACCACTGCCTATCCCGACGAAGTCGCGCTGGCGCGCAGCGTAAAAGAGGCGCGCACCATTGCGAAATCGGGCCGCAAGGTCGCCTTTATCGGCATGGAGAACGGCTTTCCGCTAGGGCCAAATCCTCAGCAGGCGGATGTTGACCGTCTTGCGAAGGACGGCGTGCGCTACGTTGGAATCACGCATTTCGGCCATAACCAGTTCGGCGATTCCTCGAACCCCAACACCGAGGCGGGCGAGGTCGAGGGCCCGAACGGCGGCCTCACCGCCAAGGGCCGCGATCTGGTCGCCGCGCTCAACCGCGCCGGAATCATGGTCGATGTCAGCCACGCAAGCCGCGACGTGATGCTGCAGGCGGCGCAATTGTCGACCGCGCCGATCATCGCTTCGCATTCGGGCGCGAAGGCGATCGCCGATTCCCCGCGCAATCTCGACGACGAGCAGCTCCGCGCGCTGAAAGAAAATGGCGGCGTCGTGCAGATCGTTGCGCTCGACGTTTATGTTAAGCCCCTCAACGACGCGCAAAAGGCTCTGCAGGACAAGATCCGCAAGGAGATGAAGCTCGAGACGTCCGCCGCGCGGGCGGCGATGAGCCCCGAGACGGAAGCCGCCTACAACGCCCGCATGGACGAGCGCTGGAAAATTTCGGCGCGCGCCAGCGTCGCCGATTTCGTCGATCACATCGATCATGTCGTGAAGACGATCGGCGTCGATCATGTCGGCATCGCGTCGGATTTCGACGGCGGCGGCGGGGTCGTCGGCTGGGAGGATGCGGGCGAGACGCTTAACGTCACGCGGGAGCTTGTCCGCCGCGGCTATTCCGAGGCCGACATCGTCAAGATCTGGGGCGGCAACCTCCTGCGCGTCCTCCAGGCGGTGGAGAAAGAGGCTGCGCGCCTTGCAAAGGGCTGAAACGTGCGCTGATCTTCGCGCCATGCGACCCTCGATCGGTGTCAGGGCCGCGCTCGGCGCGCTCTGGCTCTACAAGCGCACGCTGTCGCCCTTTTTCTACGCGCTCGGCGCGCGCTGCCGGCATCTGCCGACCTGTTCCGAATACGCCGCCGACGCCCTCCGCCGTCACGGGGTCCACAAGGGTTTCTGGCTCACCCTTTCACGGCTCTGCCGCTGCCATCCCTTCGGCTCGCATGGTTTCGACCCGCCGCCCGAAACGCTGCCGGACGCGGGCTGGCGGCTCTGGCGCTATGGCGACTGGGCGTGGAGGGAGCGCGGCGCGCGTCCGCCCGAGGCTTGACCTTCGCGCCTGCGTCATGGGACTGCCACGAAGTTTCTGCACTTTCCGGATGACTCCCATGGTTTCGATCACGCTCCCCGACAATTCCGTCCGCCATTTCGACGGCTATGTGACGGGCGTCGATATCGCCGGGGCGATCTCGAAGTCGCTGCTGAAGCGCGCGGTCGCGATGCGGGTCAACGGCGCGCTGACGGACCTCTTCGAGGGGCTCACCTCCGACGCGCGCGTCGAGATCGTCACCCGCGACGACCCCGAGGCGCTCGACATCATCCGCCACGATACGGCGCATCTGATGGCGCAGGCGGTGCAGGAGCTTTTCCCCGGCACGCAGGTGACGATCGGCCCGAACATCGAAGACGGGTTCTTCTACGACTTCGCGCGCGCTGAGCCCTTTTCGACCGACGACCTCGCCGCAATCGAAAAGCGCATGGCCGAGATCGTCGACGAGGACCGTCCGACGCGGCGCGAGCTGATGGCGCGCGAGGACGCGATCGCGCATTTCCGGTCGATCGGCGAGACCTACAAGGCCGAGATCATCGCTGACATTCCAGAAGGCGAGGAGATCCGCATCTACTGGCATGGGGACTGGCATGACCTCTGCCGGGGCCCGCATCTTCCGTCCACGAAGCATATCGGCAAGGCCTTCAAGCTGATGAAGGTCGCGGGCGCCTATTGGCGCGGCGATCACCGAAACGCCATGCTTCAGCGCATCTACGGCACGGCGTGGCGGGACGAGAAAGACCTCAAGGCGTATCTGACGCGCCTTGAGGAAGCGGAGAAGCGCGACCATCGCCGGCTCGGGCGCGAGATGGACCTCTTTCACCTGCAGTCCGAAGCGCAAGGATCGGTTTTTTGGCACCCCAAGGGGTTCATCGTCTGGCGCCAGCTGGAAGCCTATATGCGCCGCCGGATCGATGCGGCGGGCTACCGCGAGGTCAAAACTCCGCAACTGATGGACGCGCGCCAGTGGGAGCAGTCAGGCCACTGGGGCAAGTATCGCGAGAACATGTTCGTCGTGCCGGACGAAATTCCGTCGACGGACGATAAGGCGCCGGTTCTGTCGGGCAAGGCCGACCTGATGGCGCTGAAGCCGATGAACTGTCCGGCGCATGTCCTCATCGTCAAGCAGGGAACGAAGAGCTATCGCGACCTGCCGATCCGGCTTTTCGAGCATGGCTGCTGCCACCGCAACGAGCCGCACGGCGCGCTGCACGGGCTGATGCGCGTGCGCCAGTTCACGCAGGACGACGCGCATATTTTCTGCCGCGAGGACCAGATCGTCGACGAGGTCAGGAGCTTCTGCCGGCTCGCCGACCGCGTCTATCGCGATCTCGGCTTCGAGAAATATTCGATCAAGCTGGCGCTGAGGCCGGAGAAGCGCTTCGGGTCGGATGAAGACTGGGACATCGCCGAGGCCGAACTCAGGAACGCCGTCGCCGCCGCCGGACTCGCCACCGCGGAATACGGCTGGGAGGAATTGCCGGGCGAGGGCGCGTTCTACGCACCGAAGCTTGAATGGCACCTCACCGACGCGATCGGCCGGACGTGGCAGGTCGGCACGATCCAGTCGGACAGGGTGCTGCCGACCCGGCTCGACGCGAGCTATGTCGCGGAAGACGGCGCTCGCCGGCGACCGATCATGCTGCACCGGGCGATTTTCGGCAGCTATGAGCGCTTCATCGGCATCCTGATCGAGCACTACGCGGGCAAGCTTCCGTTCTGGCTGGCGCCGGAACAGGCGGTTGTCGCGACGATCACCTCGGAAGCGGACGCCTATGCGGAGGAAGTCGCCGCGGCGATGCGCGCGGCAGGCCTGCGCGCCTCGGCGGACCTCAGGAACGAGAAGATCAACTACAAGGTGCGCGACCATTCCGTGGCGAAGATTCCCGTCATCGCCGTCGTCGGCGCGCGCGAGGCGCAGGAGAAGAAGGTGTCGCTCCGCCGCCTGGGCAGCGAGAAGCAGGAAGTCGTGTCGCTCGAGACGGCGCTCGCCGCGCTCGGCGAGGAAGCGACCCCGCCCGATCTTCGCGGGCATTGAGCCTTGGCCGGGCCGCGCCCGCCGGCGCTCGACCGCCTGATCGACGCAGCGTTCTTCCTCGCGATGCCGGCTCTCGCCTTCCTGGCCGTTTTCGGCCATCGCGGCGCTGCGCCCGCCGCGCTCCTTTGCGCGCTCGCCGTCGCGCTGCGCCCGTCGATCTGGCGTGAGGGCTTGCCGCTGCTCTCGCCCGCTCGCATCGAGCGCGCGCCCTTGCCGCGCGCGGCGCTAGCGGGCCTGCTCTTCGTTTTGTGGATCGGCGTCACCGGCCTGTGGTCGCCGACGCCGGGCGCGGGCAAGCTTGCGGTCACCGTCGCCGTCTTCACGATGGCTGCGGGCGCGCTCGTCTTTGAAGCCTCGCGCGCAAGCCCGGCGCGGGCGCGGCGGATGGGCGCGCTCTATGCCGGCGCGGTGACGCTCGCCGCCGCGGCGCTGCTCTTCGAAGGCCTTACCGGCGGCGCCTTGCGCGCGATCCTGCCGCCCGCCGATCCCTCGCCGTTGCGCTTCAAGGACATGACGGCGCTCGCTCGCGGCGTGACGCTGATCGGGCCGCTTGCATTCCCGGCGGCGGCGATCCTTTTCGCGCTGACGGGCTCGCGCGCGCTCGCCGCCATGCCGATCGTTCTTGCGCTAGCGGCGGCGCCCCTGTTCAGCGTCGCCGCCAATGTCGCAGCGCTCGTCTTTGCGATCGGCGCCGGCGCGCTGGCGCTGTGGCGCCCGAGACAGGTGATCATCGCGCTGGGCGCCCTTTTCCTCTTTTCGCTGGCCGCCGCGCCGCTGTTCGTTCTTGCGCCGGCGGAGGCGGTGACGGGCGCTGATCATGCGCTGATGCCGCCCTCCTGGGCGCAGCGCGTTTATGTCTGGCGCGAAACGGCGTCGCAGATCCTCGGCGACTGTGCTTTCCGGGGGTGCGGCGCCGACGCCATGCGCGCGGCGATGGCGGAAAGTCCGATGATCGCGGTGCCGGGCTCGCCGATTTTATTGCAGGCCGCGCCGATGCATCCGCACAACCTCTTCCTCCAGGTCTGGCTTGAACTCGGCGTGATCGGCGTCGCGACTCTGTCAGCATCGCTGTGGTTCGCGTTGCAGCGTCTTCTGGCGATCGAGCCGCAGCGTATCGCCTTCGCCGCGATCGCCGCGGCCGCCGCCGCGACTTACTTATCGTTCATGTTCGAAGCGAGTCTGTGGCAGGCGTGGCGACTCGCAATCTTGTCATTTGCCGCATTGGGCGGCGCGCTGTCATATTCATTTAACGGTTCGCCCTCTATTGAGCGATCCATTACGTCTTGACGCCCGCCTGCGAACGCACGTTCCTTCTCCCTTGTACCGAGTTTGGATGATCTCCCCTGATCATGAACGCCGTTTCCGCAATCGTCGTCACCTATCACACCGGCCCGGTGCTGGCGCGTGCGCTCGATTCGCTTCGTCTTCAGGAAGGCGTCATCGAGGTCGTTCTCGTCAACAACGGCAATCCTGACGGCGCCATCGCCAAGGCGATCGGGTCGCAGGCGGACGGCCCTCCGGTTCGCGTTGTCGACGGCCATGGCAATATCGGCTTCGCCGCGGCCTGCAATCTTGGCGCGCGCGCGGCCCGCGGCGACGTCCTCCTCTTCATCAATCCCGACGCGATCATGCCGCCTGGCGGCGCTGCGCGGCTCGCCGCCGACGGCGCGCGGAAGGGCGGGCGCTGGCTCATCGGCGCCAAGATCATCGATCCCACCGGCGGCGAGCAGCGCGGTTCCCGCCGCGCGACGCTGACGCCGTGGCGCGCGTTCGTCGAAGCGACGAAGCTGTATCGCCTTGCGCCGCGCCATCCCTATTTCCGCCGGTTCAACCTGCACGGCGATCCGTGCCCGAAGGAAGTGAGCCCGGTGCCGGTCATCTCCGGCGCCTGCTTTTGCTTGCGGCGCGAAGACTATTTCGCGATCGGCGGCATGGACGAGCGGTATTTCCTCCATGTGGAGGACGTCGATTTCTGCCTGCGCTTTTCAGAAGCCGGCGGGACAGTTTATTTCGACCCGCAGGTTTCGGTGCTGCACTTCAAGGGGTCGAGCGCGATCGATCCGATCGTCGTCGATTTCAGGAAGACCGTCAGCCTGCGCCGCTATTTCCGCGCGCATTTCCTCGATCCCTATCCGGCGCCGTTCCTGTGGCTGCTCGGCATTCTGTTGTGGGCGCAATTCGTGATGCGGACGACGACTCGGCTTTCAGTCCGCGCGTTCCGACCGCTGCTGGCGAATCCGCCGGCGCGGCCACAGCCTCAGTTGCGCGCGGCGCGGTAGTCCGAAACCTCGAACAGATAGAGCGTGCGCTCGCGCGTCGCCGTCATCGGCGCGACGCTCGCCCCGAGCGGCGTCACGCTCGCGAACGCGCCCCCGAGCGGGGCGGCCGCCGGATCGGTCGTGACATACAGAAGACGCCGCGTGCGGGCCGGATCGAAGGCGAAAAACGCCTCGTAATGGCTGTCGATCCGCCCATTCGGATTGAAGGCGAAGATCGCCGGCCCCTTTCGCGCGTAATAGACGAGCCCGCTCATCACCTCGCGGTCGTCAGTGAGGATCGCGTCATAGCCCGCCGCGCGCGCCGCGATCTCCGCCCCGTGTGTTTCCCATCCGCGCAGCCGCTTGAAGGGGCCTGAAGCGCCGACCGCGTCGGCGAGAGCAAAGCTTGTGAACGCGGCGAGAAAGCCTGCGCCGGCGATAAGATGGAGGCCAAGGCTTGCCCGCAGCGCCATGGCGCCGTGTCGCCATGTCCGTGCGGCCATCACGGCAGCGATGACGGCGGAGGGATAGGCGACCGCAGCCCAGTTGGCGTGGGCGCGCGAAATGAACGCCTGCGCCGATACGATGAGGAGCGCGGGCAGCGCGAAGGCGAGCAGCATTTTGAGATGCGTGGGATCAGGCCCGGCGCGGCGAACGGCGGCGGCGCCTGCGACGATCATCAGGAGAAGGAGGATCGGCCCGGCGACGCCGAACTGGTCGCCGAGAAACTTGAGGAGGTTGTCCGGATGTCCCATCGCCGCGGTCCAGTTCGCATTGGCGGCGGTGTGGGCGATCGTCTGGAAATCGTGCTGCGCGTTCCAGATGACGTTCGGCGCGACAAGCGCAAGAGCGACCAGCGCGGCGAGGATCGCAGGGCCCGCCGTCAACGCGCGCCGCCGGTCCGGCTCCGCGAGAAGCGCGAGCACGGCGCCCGGCAGGAAGAACAGCATCGCATATTTCGACAGCAGGCCGAGACCGACCGCCGCGCCCAGCACGCCGCCCCAGACAAGCGGGCGGCGTTCATCGGGCGCCGTCAGGCGGATGAAGGCGTAGAGGGCGAGCGACCAGAAGAAGAGAAGCGGCCCGTCAGTGGTGATGAGCGCGGCGGAGAGAAAGACGCCCGGCATCGTCAGCCAGGCGATGCCCGCCCAGAAGGCGGCGCGCTCATCGGCGAGACGGCGGGCAGCGAGGAAAAGAAAAACGCTCGCGCCAAGCTGGAAGAAGGGCGCCGAGAGGCGCACCGCCCATTCGGCGTCGCCAAAAAGCGCAGTCGTCGCGGCGATCGCCCAGGCGACGAAAGGCGGCTTTGAGTAATATCCAAAAGCGGGCGTCTTGCTCCAGAACCAGTATTGCGCCTCGTCGGGCCCGAGATTGGGATCGCCCGCGACCAGCGAGGCGACGCGCAGCGCGGTCAGCACCAGCGCGAAGGCGAAAAAGCGCCGCTGCGCCGTTCCAAAGAGCGTCGCTAAAGGGTTCAAGAGACTGGTTCCTCATCGGCGCGGCGATAGACCGTGAGGCGCACGCGCTTTCCCTTCGAATAGTTGAAGCCGTCGATCACCGCCACCGGCGCCGCTGTCGCGCCGCGTGACTTGAGGCGCGCCGTGAAATCGGGCTCGGCGCGCGCCTCGACGACCGCCGCCGCGCCGCGGTCGATAAGGGCGTCCGCTGCAGCGGCGCCGTCGCCAAGCTCTGTCTTCGTGCCGAGCAGAAAGACGGCCGATGGTTCTGAAAAGCCCGCAAGCGCGGCGGCCGGCGCGCCGTCGCGCAAGGGATGAAGTCCCGCGTCGTCGAGCGCCGCCGATAGCCGCGGCGAGAGCGCGAGCGGGGAAAGGCCCGGCAGCACGAAGCCGAGAAGGGCGACGCCGAGGATCGCCGCGGCGGGAATCGAAAACCGGACGCCCTTCAAGGGCTCGGCGTTCCAGACATGGCGCGCGCCCGCGAGCGCCAGCGCCGCGACGAGGAGGGCGGCGATGATCGCGACGACGCTCGGACCTTCCCCGATGAGAACGGGCAGGGCCGCCGTAGCGCCCGCAAGCGCAAGGCCGGCGATCGCGCCAAGGACGGCGCCGAGGCGCCAGGCCGCGCGCGGCGCTTCCGCGGGCCGGAACGCGGCGAGCGCGGCGAGCCCCGCCAGCGCCGGATATAGCGGCAGTGCGTAGTGAGGCAGCTTCGTCGCCGCAATCTCGAAAACAAGCCACCCCGGCGCCAGCCAGGCGAGCAGGAACAGTATTTCAAATTCCTTCCGTCTGCGGAACGCCGCGGCGAGGCCGGCCGGGGTCAGCGCCGCGAACGGAAAAGCGAGCAGCGGCGCGAGGAGGAGATGATAGCCCGGCGGCCCGGCGTGGCTTTCCTGGGCGCCGCCCGCCTTGGCGAGCATGTCGACGCCGACGGCCTCCTCGAAAAACCGGCCTTCGGTGGCCGCGCCGATCGCATAGGCCCAAGGGCCGATCATCAGCATAAGGATCGATAGGCCCAGCAAGGGGCGCAAGGCGGCGCGCGGCTTTATCGCCGGGAAGCGGACGGCGATCGCTGCGACAATCGGCAGGACGACGAGGAAGATGATCGGCCCCTTGACGAGGACGCCGGCGCCGACCGCGATCCAGAATCCGATGGCGGCTGCGACGCCCGCGCGCGCGCCATCGCGCGCCGCCGTGAACAGCGAGGCGAGCGCGAACCCCGCCCCGGTGACGCAGGCAAGAAGGATCGCATCGGTCTTGGCGATCGTCGCCTCGGCGGCGAAGACGGGCGCCGTGGCGAGGAAGAGCGCGGCGAGAACGCCCGGCCCCGGGCCCGCCAGCCGCGCGATCGCCGCATAGGTGAAGATCGCGGCGAGCACGGCGCCGATCAAGGACGGCAGGCGATAGGCCCATATCGCGCGCGCCTCAGGGTTCGAGAACGCCGCAACGCTCGCCGCCTGCAGCCAATAGGCCCCGGCGGGCTTCTTGTTGCGTTCCTCGTCCTGGAACCGGATGACGATGAAATCGCCGCTTTCGAGCATTTGCGCCGAGGCCTGCGCAAAGCGCGCCTCGTCGCGGTCGAGCGGGGGCAGGGTGAAAAGGCCGGCCAGCCCCATCAAGGCCGCGACAAGACCGACAAGCGCCATGCGCCGCGCCGCCGCCGCCGGTCCGCGCCGGGTGAGAAATCGGTCGAAATCCATGTGCGGGCGAGCCTACCGGCGCCCGCGCGCGATGTCTTGCAGGCAAGGGCGCCCCGCAGCGTTTGCTTTTGGAGGGATTTTCCGCGATGGACCCCCCGCGCCGCCGCACGAGGACAATCCTTGCCGACCGAGCCGACACCGGCGCCGATTTACGCCTTCGCGCGCACGGCTGATGCGTCCGGCGCGCCGGCGCTCAGCGTCGTTGCGCCGATGTTCGACGAAGAAGGGGGCGCGGCTGCGCTCATCGCCGAAATCGCGGCGGCGCTTTCCGACATCCCGCATGAGATCATCGCGGTCGATGACGCCAGCCGCGACGGCACAAGGGCGGCCCTCCTTGCGGCCAAAGCCAAAACCCCGTCGCTGCGCATCCTCGCGCATGGCGCCAATGCCGGGCAGAGCCGCGCGGTCAGGACGGGCGTCCTCGCCGCGCGCGCGCCCGTGGTCGTGACGATCGACGGCGACGGCCAGAACGATCCTGCCGACATCCCGGCGCTGTACCGCGCGCTCACCCGCCCGGACGCGCCGGCGCTCCTCGCCATGGTCGGCGGGGAACGGGTGAACCGCCAGGACTCGGCCTCGAAGAAAGGCGCCTCGGCGCTCGCCAACCGCATCCGCCGGCGCATCCTCGATGATGGTTCGGCCGACACCGGCTGCGGGCTCAAGGCCTTCTGGCGAGAGGCCTATCTTCGCCTCCCCTATTTCGACCACAACCACCGCTATTTGCCGGCGCTGATGCGGCGCGAGGGGTTTCTTGCGGAATTCCTGCCGGTGGGGCACCGCCCGCGCGCGCATGGGCGTTCGAAATACACCAATCTGGGGCGGCTCGGCGTCGCCTTTCGCGACCTTGCCGGCATGGTGTGGCTCAAAGCCCGCGCCCGCGCTCCTGTCACAATTTCGGAACTGGAGCCGGACGCCGGCTATGGTATGAAGGCTCCAGACTAAACCGCCGCCCCGGGGGGCCGCGCGAAAGGGAGTTCGGCCGTCATGGCGTTGCAGGTGTTTCCGCTCCTAACCATCAGCCTCATCATTTACGCGGTGCTGACCGTCACCGGCATGGGCGGAGCGCAGGGCGCGCCCTGGCACGAGATCATCGTCGTCAACCTGCCGATGTATTCGGGCGATGTCTGGCGTGTGACATGGGGGACAGTGTTCCTTGTCGGCAGCGTCGGCCTGCTCTTCGTCGAGCTCATCCGCGCGACCAAGGTCGGCACGGCCTCGATCACCAACCACCTCCTTTCGTTCCTCCTCTTCGTGGTGGCGCTCCTTCTTTTCATTCTCGCGCCGGGCTTCGGGAACTCGACCTATTTCCTGTTCCTCGCGATGACCTTCCTCGATCCGATGGCGGGGCTCGTCGTGACGACGGTGTCGGCGCGCCGCGACCTAGCGGTGGGCGATCCCTCGCCGACGAAGCACTGACCCGACCGGGCTTTCAGGCGATCTTGTCGACGATCAGCGCCGGGCGGCGACGCTGGGCGTCGCGCAGGCGGCTGTAGGCGCGCGCCGCCTCAAAACGGGACAGCGCCTCCCCGCTTCGGCGCAACGAGGATGGCGGCGAGGGCCGCAAGGCCGCGCGCTTCGGCTCCATGCTGACGACGAGGCTGCGGCTTTCCTGGCGCATGATCGCCGCAAGGCAAGAGCCCTGCCGCGACCGGTTTCGGCAGTGTTTTAAGTTTCTTTACGCGTCCTCCCTTAGATGGTCCGGCAATCTTCCGGGCTGATGACGACATGGTCGAACGCGTTGAGGCGTTGTTTCGCGGGGCTTCGCCGGCTTCCGGCGCCAGCACGCCGGCGGGACGGTCCTCGCCTGAGGCGCACCTGCAGGCGCTGTTCGAATTCGATCCCGCGACGGGCATGGTCTCCTGGTCCGATCCTGCGCTCGCCGCGCGGCTGTTGGGGACCGGCGCGGCGTCGGCGGCGATTTCGCGCGCCGATTTTGACCGCGCCATCGTCGGCGGCGACGTCGGGGCGCGTGCGCTCGCCTTCGCCGGCGGGATCCAGAACTATTCGAGCGAATACCAGATCGCACGCGACGGCGGCGCGCCGCACTGGATCGAAGAGCGCGGCGGCTGGGTCGGCGAGGGCGCGGCCCGGCGCCTCATCGGCGTCATCCGCTCGATCGAGGCGCAGAAGGGGCGCGAGGCCCATCTCGCCTGGCTCGCCGAGAACGACGAACTGACCGGCGTCATGAACCGCGCGCAGATGCGCGTGCGCCTCGATGAGGCGCTCGCCGCAGCGCGCGCGACCGGGTCTCCGGGCGCCTATCTTCTCGCCGGCGTCGACGACGTCGGGGGCATCAATTCCGATTTCGGCTTCGACGTCGCCGACGAGGTGATCGTCGAATGCGCGCGCCGCATCAAGGCGGCGCTCGGCGAGGGCGATCTTGTCGGCCGCGTCGCCGGCACCAAGTTCGGCATTTTCCTCGCCGACGCCGACAGCGAGCGCGTGCGCGAAGTGTGCGTGGCGCTTTTGAACGCCGTGCGCGGCCGCGTCATCGAAACGCAAAAAGGCGCGGTCGCCTCGTCGCTGTCGATCGGCGCCGTTGAAACGCCCGCGGGCGCCGACAGCGCGCACAAGGCGATGGCCTGCGCCGAGATGGCGCTCGACCAGGCCAAGCGCCTCGGACGGTCGAGCTGGTCCTCTTTCAGCGAGAAGACCGAGACGATGACGACCCGCCGGCGCAACACCCACATGTCGGACGTCATCCTGACCGCGCTCAACGAGCGGCGCGTCCGCCTCGCCTTCCAGCCGATCGTCGCCGACCTCGGCGAAACCCCGACGAAGTTCGAGTGCCTCATCCGCATGCGCGCCGAGGACGGGCGCGAGGTGCCGGCGCCGGAATTCATTCCCGTCGCGGAGAAGCTCGGCCTTGTCCATCTTCTCGACCGGCGCGTCCTCGAGCTTGCGATCAACACGCTCGCCGCCTGTCCGAACATGAAACTCAACGTCAACGTCTCGATGGAGACGGTGAAGGATCCGGTCTGGGCGGACGGTTACCTCGCCGTGATGCGCGCGAACGAAAATCTCGCCCGCCGGATCACGGTCGAATTGACCGAGACCCAGGTCATCGACGCGATCGACGCCTCGATCGAGTTCGTCTCCGAGATCAAGAAGCTCGGCGCCTCCTTCGGCATCGACGATTTCGGGGCCGGCTACACCTCGTTCCGAAACCTCAAGGCGCTCGACATCGACATCCTGAAGATCGACGGCTCTTTCGTGACCGGCGTATCGGCGAGCCGCGAAAACCAGCTCTTCGTGCGCACGCTCCTCGACCTTGCGCGCAACTTTGGCATGAAGACGGTCGCCGAATGGGTCGACAACGAAGCCGACGCGATGCTTTTGAAGGGCCTCGGCGTCGACTACCTGCAGGGCTATCTCATCGGCAAGCCGGAGACGGCGCCGATCTGGCTGCCGAACGGGGCGCCGAACGAATCGCCGCTGATGCAGATCCGCGCGATGGCCTGATCAGCGGTCCTTGTCGAGCTTCGACAGCTGCCGCTTCAGCTCCGCGACCTCGTCTTTCAGCGACTGCATCTCGCTCGCCTGGTCGTCGCCGCCGCGCGCGCCCGGATAAAAGCCGCCGCGCGGAGCGAACATCTTCATCGCCTGGTCGAAGAGCGCCATGTTCTGACGCGCCATGTCCTCGAACATCTGGTAGCCGGGCGCCTGCCCGAAGGTGTCGCGCATCTGGCTCTTGAGGCGCTCCTGATTGCGCGCGAAGGCGTCCATGCTCATCTCGAGATAGGACGGCACGAAGGCCTGCAGGTTGTCGCCGTAGAACTTGATGAGCTGGCGCAGGAACTGGATGGGGAGGAGGTTCTGGCCCTTGGTCTCTTCCTCAAAGATGATCTGCGTCAGCACCGAATGGGTGATGTCGTCGTTGGTCTTGGCGTCGTAGACCACGAATTCCTGGCCGTTCTTGACCATGTCGGCGAGATAATCGAGCGTCACATAAGAGCTCGTCGCCGTGTTGTAGAGCCGCCGGTTCGCGTATTTCTTGATGACGATGGCGTCGTTTTCGCCGCGTCCCTTTCGTCCCGCGCCCTTGGCGCCCGTCTCTTCGCCGGTTGTCGACACCCGAAATCCTCCCGAAGTTTTTGCGCAGCATGAATTTTCATGCTGCGGTGCAGCATTTTTGTGCACCCGCTCAAGTTTCTATAGCATGAAAATGTGACGCGGCCACCAAGGCTCTCGCCCTTGCGAAGCGGCTCCCCGCCCCATAAAGCCCCGGCTCAACGGCGTCGCCCGCTAACGGGCGCGCAAGGCTTCAACCATGGAGGTTTTGATGAGCGGCGTGGTCATCGCATCGGCGGCCCGGACGGCGGTCGGGTCATTCGGCGGCGGGCTTTCCGGCGTATCGGCGGCATCGCTTGGCGAAACGGCGATCAGGGCTGCGATGGCGCGCGCCAAAATCGGCCCGGAAGACGTCAGCGAAGTCATCATGGGCCACGTGCTGACAGCAGGGCAGGGGCAGAACACCGCGCGCCAGGCGGCGATGGGGGCCGGGATCGCAAAGGAGCGCCCCGCAATGACCATCAACCAGGTTTGCGGCTCGGGTCTGCGCGCTGTCGCGCTTGCCGCCGCGGCCGTGAAGGCGGGCGACGCCTCGGTCGTCGTCGCCGGCGGGCAGGAGAGCATGTCGCTTTCGCCGCACGCGATGTTCCTCAGAACCGGCACCAAAATGGGCGACGTTTCCCAGGTCGACACGATGATCAAGGACGGTCTCTGGGACGTCTTCAACAATTACCACATGGGCCAGACGGCCGAGAATCTCGCGCAGAAATACCAGATCAGCCGCGACGAGCAGGACGCCTTTGCGGCCGCGAGCCAGAACAAGGCCGAGGCCGCGAAAAAGGCCGGCAAGTTCAAGGACGAGATCGCGCCGGTGACGATCAAGTCTAAGAAGGGCGACGTCGTTTTTGAAACCGACGAATATATCCGCGACGGCGTGACGAAAGACTCGATCGCCGGGCTTCGCCCCGCCTTCACGAAAGACGGCACCGTGACGGCGGCCAACGCCTCGGGCCTCAATGACGGCGCGGCCGCGCTCGTCGTCATGTCGGAGGATGAAGCAAAGCGCCGCGGCGTGAAGCCGCTCGCGCGCATCGCCGCCGCCGCCCATTGCGGCGTCGATCCCTCGATCATGGGGATCGGCCCGGCGCCGGCCTCGCGCATGGCGCTTGAGAAAGCCGGCTGGCGCCTCGCCGATCTCGACCTCATCGAAGCGAATGAGGCCTTCGCGGCGCAGGCGCTCGCGGTCGGCAAGGAGCTCGGCTGGGACCCCGCGAAAGTGAACGTCAATGGCGGCGCGATCGCCATCGGCCACCCGATCGGGGCGTCCGGCGCACGCATCCTCACGACGCTTCTCTATGAAATGCAGCGCGGAAGCGCCAAAAAGGGCCTTGCAACCTTGTGCATCGGCGGCGGCATGGGCATCGCCCTGTGCGTCGAGCGGGTCTAGGCCGATCGCAGGCCGGCGGTTTCACCCAAGAACCGCCTTCATAATCAAGACGATGGATCGGGGCGCACGGCTAGGAACCGCGCGCCCTGATCCGGCGCGGCCTGTTCGGCTTCCCGCAATGCAGCGACGAATCCGCGTTTACACGCTTTTTGTCGAGGCATAGCGTCCCCTTGCCTGCGCGCGCGCTGAAGGCGCTCCAGACGGTCGCGTAACTCAAGAAGCCTGAATGTCTGTCCAGCGCCCGTTTCACCCGGGCGCTGCCTGCATTGAAAATGGGAGAGAGAGTATGACTCGTATTGTCCTCAGGGCGGCGGGCGTGACGCTTGCCGCGTTTTTCGCTGCGGCTCCGCCGCTGCTGGCCCAGCCGACGACCACTGAACGCGATCCGGAAATGTCGGCCGGCGCTCTTGGCGCCGCCAACGACCAGAACGCGCTTCCGGCCGCCGCGAACGCGACGACATCGTGGCTCGCCGCGCCGACCAATGCGGGCCGGTTCTATGTCGACAAGTCATACCTATCGATGACTTACGACGACAATCCGGTCGAAAACATCCGGCAATCGACGGGGCTTGGCGTGCGCTTCATTCCGCCCGATCCGATGGGCGCGGCGGGCCATTCGCGCATCGTCGCCGTCGTCAATTCGATGATCGAAACGCGCACGAAAAGCGGTCAGCTGAAATGGCGCGAAGGCTTGCGCGATTTCTTCGCGCCGCTGTCGCCGCCGACCGACGTGTTCCCGTTCGATCCGAAGATCATCTACGACGATCACGAACAGCGCTTCCTCGTCATTGCGCTTGAGCAAATCACGGGAGCAGCCTCCGTCAGCCCGACCAACGTGTCGCGGATTCTGCTCGCGGTGTCGAAGAGCGATAATCCGAAATCATCAGGGCCCGCGGACTGGAACTTCTTCGCCATCAATTCAAAGCAGGTGATCCCGCGCCCGGTGACGAATTTCGACCATTGGGCCGATTATCCGGGCTTTGAGGTCGATGAAGAGGCGATCTACATCACCGCCAACATGTTCACCTTCGTCCCGTTCGGCTCTTTCGGCGGGGTCCGTCTCTGGATCGTGCCCAAGGGCGCTGGAACAGGCGGGTTTTACGATGGCGGCGCGGGGTCCTTCACCGTGCACAATCCTTATGCGACTGCGGGCATTGCGACGACGACGATGCCGGCGGAAATCCGCTCAGCGGCGGGCGCCGGCCCCGGAATCGGGACGTATCTCCTGTCCTATTCCGGTCTCAGCGACGGGGTGACTGAGTTCGTACAGGCCGTGCGCGTCGACAATCCGCTCGGCGCGGTCTCGTTTACGCAGGAGTTCATTCCGATCGGCAATATTGAGACCGGCTTCCCTGCGCTTCCCGATGCGCCGCAGCTCGGGACGGCGGCGCTTATCGAGGTCAATGACCGCCGGGCGCTCGACGCCGTCTGGCACGATGACGGGCTTTGGGTCGCGACGACGCTGCGCCCCAACGCCGGCGCCAATTTCGGCCAGACTACGGCCTATTGGGTGAAGCTCGACACTTCGGCGGTGACAGGCGCCGGCGATCCCGCCGGATTGCTCGCGCTCGCCGATCAAGGGGAAATCGGCGGCGAGGATATCGCCGCCGGCGCCTTCACCTATTTCCCGTCGGTGGCGGTCAACAAGAACGGCTCGGCCGCGTTTGGATTCTCGGCGTCCGCGCCGTCGATCTATGCCGGCGCGTTCGTCTCGGTGCGCGGGCCCAACGATGTCGCAGGCACGACCCGCTTCGCCGAGACCGTTGAGGTCGGCCGGGCGCCGTACCTGCGAACCTTTGGCGGCGGCCGCAATCGCTGGGGCGATTATTCCGGCATTTCGGTCGATCCCGCCAATGACGACACCTTCTGGGTGTTCAACGAATACGCCGAAACGCCGGGCGATCCGCGCATCGTCGGCGCGACGGTTGAAGACGGCCGCTGGGGAACGGCATGGGCCCGCGGAAAATTCGTCGGCCCGCATAACTGACGACTTACGACTGCGTCGGGCCGGAGCCGCCGCCAGCGGTTCCGGCCCGATGTTTTCCGCGCGCGCCCTTTGACTCGCGGCGCGCAAATGCGAAGAAGGCCCGGAAGGTTCGCCGGAAAACGGCGGCGTTTTGGGTGGAAAGAGAGGACCAGATGGCGAAGAGAAATGCGATCGTCACCGGCGGCACGCGCGGCATCGGCCGTGCGATCTCGCTCGCTTTGAAGGAAGCGGGCTGCGCCGTCGCCGCGACCTATGCCGGCAATGACGAGGCGGCGAAGGCCTTCACCGCCGAAACCGGCGTCAGCGCGTTCAAGTGGGATGTCGGCGACTACGAGGCGTGCAAGGCCGGCGTCGCCGAGATCGAGCGGGCGCAAGGCCCGACCGACATTCTGGTCAACAACGCCGGCATCACCCGCGACGGCTTCTTCCACAAAATGAAGCCCGAACAGTGGCGCGAGGTGATGCGCGCCGATCTCGACAGCGTCTTCAACATGACGCACCAGGTCTTCTCAGGGATGCGCGAGCGCGGCTTCGGGCGCATCGTCAACATCTCCTCGATCAACGGCCAGAAGGGTCAGGCGGGTCAGGCGAACTATTCCGCCGCCAAGGCCGGGATGATCGGCTTCACGCGCGCGCTGGCGCAGGAGGGCGCCTTCAAGGGCGTCACCGTCAATGCGATCGCGCCCGGCTACATCGCGACCGAAATGGTCGCGGCCGTCGACAAGGCGGTGCTCGACAAGATCATCGGCGGGATCCCGGTCGGGCGGCTTGGCGAGGCCGACGAAATCGCGCGCTGCGTCGTTTTCCTCGCCGCTGACGCGGCAGGCTTCATCACCGGGTCGGTCCTGACCGCCAATGGCGGCCAGTATATCGCCGCCTGATGGCGCGCGGCCTGGCGGGCCGTCCAATGACCTCGCGGGCGCCCGGATTTCGCCCAAAAGCCGATATAAGAAACGGCGGCTGGGCGGATGTTCCGCCCGGCGCCTTCAGGGATCTTGATGGTAAAGAAAGCGTGTGCAGGCTTGCTGGCCGGATTCGCCGTCCTTGTGGCGGCGACCGGCGTTGCGCAGGCGCAGACGCAGCGGCCCTCATCCTTCTCCGCCGATCCCTTCTCGGCCCTTGTCGGCAAGCGCAATGCGGAGGCCTTGCGCCTTGTCGACGCCGCCAGGGTCGAACGCTTCGTCGTCGCGACCGACGACCGCGTCTTTCTGTTCCAGGGCGGTGAGCGCGAAGGCCGGCTCAAATTCCTGTGCGGCGCCGGCGACACGCGCATGGACTGCGTGATCGACCAAACGATCCCGGCCGAAGAAATCTACCTGCTCGCGCCGACGCGCGCGCCGCGCGGCGACACCGTCTGGCGCGATGCGAGCGGCGATCCCTTGCTGCGCATGTCGGCCTATGGCGGCGCGACCGTGTTCTGGCCCGGCGATCCGCGCGGGGCGGCGGCGTCAAAGTCTTTCGGCGAGGATCCGCCGCTGACGCTGGAATTTGCGACCCTCTCGGTGGCGCGTGCGCGCGCCGCCCGCGCGACTGCGCTCCTCAGCGCGCAGGTCGGCAGGCCGATCCTGTTTGATGTCGGAGACCCCGGGCCCGATGAAGCCGGCGGGGCGAGCGTGCTTGCCGACGCTGTGGCGCGCGCGGCCAAGGGCATCGGCCGCGTCGCCCTCGATCCGACCGGGGCGCAGGTCATCGGCGCGCGCGTTTCCCGCGTCGAATTCGTCATCGGCCGCCCGCCCGCGGTCGGTCTTCAAGGGGGGGTCCTCTCCGTCCGCTACGATCCTGCGGCGGACGCCGCCGGGCGGCCTTCCTCCTCGGAAATCGCCCGTTTCCTTGAAGAGTCGCTTTAAGCGGCCCTAAACCGCCAGCGGCGATGGTTGTTGGGAGGGGCTTCCCTATTTCGGCCCCATTGGCGGATGACGATCCCCTGATGCCCAAAAGGCTGGTTCCTCTCGCTCTTGGCTGCGCCGTGTTCCTCGCGGCGGCTGCGTCCGCGCAGTCTCTGAAGGATCTCCGCGCGCGCGAACGCGACAACCGCGACCTCGCCCGGCAGGCGGCCTACACGAGCGAGGTGTGCGGGCGTCCGATCGCGGCCTCGATCGACTGGTCGACGGCCGAGGACTGGCCGGCGCGCGAAAGCCTCGCCGAGGCTTGCGACGGCGCGCTCGGCGCCGTTGAAACGATCTGCCGGCGCGGGCGGACGAATGTCGTTAACCGCTTCATCTGCGCCGGCGACGGCTCGGGCGCTGATCTGTCCGGCAAGACGCTGCGCTTCGGCGCGACGCCCGGCGGCAACGGATACGCGCAAACGCTCGCCGAGATCGGCGCGGCGGAATAATCCGCGTCCGATTGAATTCGCCGCTGCCCGGGGCCACATCGGCGCGCATGAAAAGAACGCTCGCTCTCGTCGCGCCGCTCCTCATCGCTGCTTGCGGCCCCGCCGGCCGGCATGAGGAGGTCGGCGAGTTCAAGAACGACCTCGTCGGCAACGAGATCAAGCTCGAAGCGCTGAAGGACCCTAAGGTCGAGGGCGTCACCTGCCATCTCAGCTATTTCGACCGCGCGGTGTGGGATCGCCTCGCCAAGGGCGACTGGTTCGAGAACCCGTCGAACTCCTCGATCGCCTGCCGCCAGACCGGCCCGATCACGATCGGCAGGATCGACCTCGACAAGAGCGGCGAGGAAGTGTTCTCGCAGCAGCACAGCCTCATCTTCAAGCAGCTCGCGGTGCGGCGCATCTACGACGCGGCCAACAACACGCTCATCTACGTCGCCTACACTCGAAAGCCGATCGAGGGCTCCGCGAAGATGTCGATCTCGACAATCTCCCTGTACGGACAGAACGCGGCGCCGCCGGCGCCGGAATAGGCGGTCAGCGAAATCCGTCCTTCCGCCGGCGGATTTCCGCAAACACCGTGACAGGGTCTGCGCCTTCGAGACCGGCGCCGGCGGCGAGGCTTTTCTCGCCCGCGCGCAGGAAGGGGTTCGTCGCCAGTTCCTCGGCGAGCGTCGAGGGCACCGTCCATTCGCCCAGCGCGCGTTTCGCGTTCACATTCTCCACGCGGCGCTGAAGGTCGGCGTTGCCGGGTTCGACCGTGATCGCGAAGCGCGCGTTCGCCTGCGTATACTCATGCGCGCAATAAAGCTTTGTCTCAGGCGGCAGCGCCGCGATCTTCTGGAGCGACGTCCACATTTGCTGCGGCGTTCCCTCGAACAGGCGCCCGCAGCCCAAGGCAAAGATGGTGTCTCCGACGAACGCGGCGCCATCTTCCGCGAAATGATAGATGATATGCCCGCTCGTATGTCCCGGCGTATCGATGACGCGGGCGCGCGACGCGCCAAGCTCGATCGCATCGCCGTCACCGACAGCCTCATCAAGCCCGGGGATTTTCTCCGCCTCGCCCCTGGGGCCGATGATGCGGCATCCCCAGCGCGCCTTCAGCGCCAGGTTCCCGCCGGCGTGGTCCGGGTGCCAATGGGTGTTGAGGATGTGGGTCAGGCGCCAGCCATCGCGCGCAAGCTCCCTGTCGATCGCCTCGGCGTCAGGGGTGTCTATCGCGGCGACGGCGCCGGTCGTGCGGTCGCGAATGAGGTAGCCGTAATTGTCCGAAAGGCAGGGAAACTGGCGGATGTCGAGCATGGACGGCAGTAGGCGGCAGGCGGCTGGCATTGGCAAGCGGGGGCGGACTTGCCTACTGCCTGCGGCCTAATGCCTATTAGCCTTGGCGATGCGCACTGACATTCTGGACCTTCACGATTTTTACGAAACGCCGCTCGGGCGCACGGCGCGCGGTTTTGTCGCCGCGCGCGTCGAGGAAGCCTGGCGCGATCATGAACGCCTCAGGATCGCCGGCTTCGGGCACGCCGAGCCTTATCTCGCGCTCTTCGACGCGGCGGAGCGAACGCTCGCGCTCGCGCCGGGCGAGCAGGGGGTGGTGCGCTGGCCGCCCGGCGGCGCGAACCGGGCGCTTCTCGCCGGCGAGACCTGGCCGCTGCCCGACGCCTCGATCGACCGGCTCCTCGTCGTGCATGGGCTGGAAGAGGCGGACGATCCGCGCCGCCTGCTGCGCGAATGCTGGCGGGTCCTGACGAGCGAAGGGCGCCTCATCATCGTCGTCGCGCACCGGCGCGGCCTTTGGTCGATGATCGACACGACGCCCTTCGCGCATGGGCGGCCTTATCTGAGGCGCCAGCTCGAAAAGCTGTTGCAGCAGTCGATGTTCCGCCCGCTCGCCTGGTCGTCGGCGCTTTATTTCCCGCCCTTCGGCGCGCGATTCCTGTTGCGCGCGGCGCGCGCGTGGGAGCGGGCGGGCGCGCGGCTCTGGCCGGCGCTCAGCGGCGTCCTTCTCGTTGAAGCGGCGAAAGACATGGCCCAGCCTGTCGCGGTCGGAGCGACCCGGCGCGTGCGCGCCGGCGGCCCCGTCGCGGCGCGCCCCGCGATCCTCGGCGCGCGGGTATCTGAACGGAAAGCGAGCGAGTCTTGACCCTTCATTTTGACCGCGCGGCGATCATCGGCGTCGGCCTTATCGGCGCCTCGCTTGCGCGCGCGATGCGCGCGAACGGCCTCGCCGGCGTCATCGCCGGTTTCGATCTCGACCCGGAGGTTCGCGCGCGCGCGCTCGCCTGCGGCGCGGTCGATGCGGCGCCCGACACGCTCGATGCGGCGCTGAAAGGCGCCGCGCTCGTCATCGTTTCAACGCCGGTCGGCGCGATGCCGGCGGTGCTCGCCGCCGTTGCGGCGAAGGCCGATGACGGCGCGCTCGTCATCGACGTCGGCTCGGTGAAGGGCGCGGTTGTCGAGGCGGCTGCGGCGCTTTCCCCGCGGGTTCATGTCGTGCCCTGCCACCCGGTCGCCGGGACGGAACAGTCGGGCCCGGAAGCCGGCTTTGCAACTTTGTTCGAAAAGCGCTGGGCGATCATCACGCCCCTTGCGCGCGAGGATGCGCGCTACAAGGGCGCCGTTGATAAAGCAGCGGCGCTCTGGCGCGCCGTCGGCTCGAATGTCGAGATCATGGACCACGAACACCACGACCTCGCGCTCGCCATCACCTCGCACCTGCCGCACCTCATCGCCTTCACGCTCGTCGGCGCGGCGGACGATCTTGAAAGCGTCGCGGAGGCGGAGATCGTCAAATACTCCGCCGGCGGCTTTCGCGACTTCACGCGCATCGCGGCGTCCGATCCGGTGATGTGGCGCGACGTCTTTCTCAACAACAAGGCGGCGGTCCTCGAAGTGCTGGGGCGCTTTTCGGAAGAGCTTGCGCTTCTCCAGCGCGCGATCCGCTGGGGCGACGCGGAGACGCTTGAGCGCGTCTTCGCACGCGGCCGTGCGCTCCGGCGTGCGATCGTCGCGGCTGGCCAGGAGAAAGACGTGCCGAATTTCGGCCGGGACGAGAAAGCGTAAGGCGCCGTCGTGGTCGCAGCGCTCGCTTTCGTGCTTGCTGCGCTAGCGGGGTTCGCCGCGCAGCGCGGCTCAATTTGCGCGGTGGCGGCGGTGAAGGACCTGGTCTTGCGGCGCGACGCGCGGCGGTACGGGGCGTTCTTCGAATGCGCGTTTTGGTCGCTCGCCGCGGCTGGCGCGCTCGGCATGGTCGGCGTCCGTTCCGGCGCCGTTGAATTTCCCGCGACTGGGCTCGCGGCGGCGGGCGGCGCGCTCTTCGGCGCCGGGGCGGTCGTCAACGGCGCTTGCGCCTTCGGATCGGCGGCGCGGTTGGCGCGCGGCGACCTTAGCTTCCTGTTCATGCCGGTGGGCTTTCTTGCCGGCGCTTATGCGCTGTCGCACGGCGTCCCGGCGCCCGCGCCTTCGGCGGCGCCCGCGCTCCAGTCGCCCATCGTCGCGACGCTTCTCGTTATCTTTGTGGGCTGGAGATTGTTCGGGGCCGTGGCCGGCGTGCGCGCGTTCAAGGCTGTGCGCGACCATCTGACGGCGGCAAGCTGGAACCCCGTCTTCGCGATGGCGGTGATCGGCCTTTCTTCCGGCGCACTGATGGCTCTCTATGCGCCGTGGCCATATTCGACGCTGCTGGTCGACATCGCCGCCGGAAACGGAACGACGGATCAGGGGAAGAAAATCGCGCTCGCGCTGATGTTTTTCGCCGGCGCCGGGCTCGCCGCGCGCTCGTCGGGCGCCTTTCGCGTCAAGGGGCCGGGGCTTCGTTCGGCGGCGGAAAAATTCGCGGGCGGAGTCCTGATGGGGGCGGGCGGTTATCTCATTCCCGGCGGCAATGATGCCCTGGTGCTAGGCGCGCTGCCCCGTTTCTTCCTGTACGGATTTGTCGCCTATGCCGCCATGACGGCGATGATCGCCGCGTTCGTTCTCGCCGAGGCGCGCCTTAAGCCGGCTCCTCGTCGAGCTTGACCTTGTGGCCCCAGAGGCGGTGGACGTGCCAGAGCACCTCGTCGCGCGTTTTCACGTCGAGCGTGCGGCCCGCATGTGTGCCGTGGCGAAGGGTGATCATGCGGTCGCCTTCAAGGTCCGCGGCGACGACCTGGATGTTGGGCTCATGCATGCCGAGATCGTACTGGCGCGCGAGCGCCTCGCGCACGCGGCGATAGCCGGCGGTGTCGTGGATCGCCTCAACCTCGATGTGGCTTTCGCTGGCGTCATCGGCGAGCGCGAACAGGCGGAAATCCCGGATCACTTTCGGCGAGAGATATTGGAGGATGAAGCTTTCGTCGCGGTAATTCGCCCAGGCGTCTTTCAGGACGTCGCGCCATTTGCCCGACCCGGCGATTCCGGGAAACCATTCGCGGTCCTCCGCCGACGGCGCCTCGCAGATGCGGCGGATGTCCTCCATCATCGCGAATCCGAGCGCGTAAGGATTGATTCCTGAATAACGCGGATCGTCAAATTCCGGCTGGAAGACCACGGACGAGTGCGAGTGGAGAAACTCCATGATCGCGCCCTCGGTTATGAGCCCGCGGTCAAAGAGCGCGTTCATGATGTAATGGTGGACGAAGGTCGCGCAGCCTTCGTTCATCACCTTTGTCTGCTTTTGCGGATAGAAATATTGCGAGACATTGCGGACGATGCGGACAAGCTCGCGCTGCCAGGGCTTAAGAACCGGCGAGGCCTTCTCGATGAAGTAGAGAAGGTTTTCCTCCGGCAGCTTGATGTTGCGGACCTCTAGTTGGCGCTCTTCCTTTTCGTCGTCGTCCTCTTCGGTGTTGGGCAGCGTGCGCCAGATGTCGTTGAAGGTCTTCTGTTCATGCTCGGCGCGCGCCACCGCGCGGGCGAGCTGATCGGCCTCCGACAGGCGCGGGGGCCGAGCGTATCGGAAGACGCCTTGATCCATCAGCGCATGCGCGCTGTCGAGAATTTTCTCGACCTCGTCGAGCCCGTATTCGTCCTCGCATTTCGAAATATATTTCTTCGAAAAGTCGAGATAGGGGAGAATCCCCTCGGCGTCCGTCCACTGCCGGAACAGGTAATTGTTCTTGAAGAAGTGATTGTGCCCGAAGCAGGCGTGCGCCATCACGAGCGCCTGCATCGTCATCGTGTTCTCCTCCATCAGATAGGCGATGCAGGGGTCCGAATTGATGACGATCTCATAGGCGAGACCCTGATAGCCCTTCTGGTAAAGAATCTGGTCGCGCGCGAAATGCTTGCCGTATGACCAGTGCTGATACATCAGCGGCATGCCGTGCGAGGAATAGGCGTCGAGCATCTGCTCGGATGAAATGATCTCGATCTGGTTCGGATAGACGTCGAGCTTCAGATCGTTGAGCGCGATGTCCTCGATGGCGTTGTACGTCGCCTTCAGGCGGTCGAAGGACCACTCGCTGTCGGTGAAGAGGAGGGCGCTCACGCCGCCTCTCGCGCGTTCTTGGCGAACAACTCCCGGAACACCGGGAAGATGTCCGACGGCTTGGCGATGCGCGTTTGCGCGAAGGTTTTCCAGCGCGGCGCGAAGGTGCGGTAGGCGCGCCAAAGCTCGGCGCCGCTATCCTTGTCGGAAAAGACCTCCAGCTCGCGCTCGTCGAGGATTTCGATATAGGCGTAGTACTGCGCGATCGGCATCACGTCTTCGTCGAGGATTTCGACGCAGCGTTTGGCGTCGCCCGACTGCGTGTAGCCGTCGGAGGCTTGCGCGACGTAGATGTTCCATTCATGCGCCGAATAGCGTTCGCGCTGGATTTCGAGCATCTTCTCCAGCGCGGTCGAGACGACCGTGCCGCCTGACTGGCGCGAGTAAAAGAACGTCTCCTCGTCGACTTCCTCGGCGTGATGGGTGTGGCGGATGAAGACGACGTCGACGCGCTCATAGCGCCGCTTCAGGAAGAGGTAGAGCAGCATGTAAAATCGTTTCGCTAGGTCCTTCTCGCGCTCGCCCATCGAACCCGACACGTCCATCAGGCAGAACATGACGGCGGCGGTTGTCGGCACGGGCGTCGGCTCGAAGGCGTTGTAGCGCACGTCGAGCGGGTCGATGAACGGCGCCCAGCGGCGGCGCGCCTCCATCGCCTGCAATTTGTCGATAAGCGCGATTTTCTCGGCGATCTCGGCCTCGCTCGGCTCGGAAATGCGCTCGAGATCGAACAGGCGCTCTTTCAGCTCATTCATCTCGCGATTGGACGGACGCTTCAGCGCGAGGCGCCGGCCATGTGCGTTCCGCATCGTACGGATCAGATTGATGTTGGTCGGCGAGCCCGCGACGGTGAGGCCCGCGCGCCGGTACGCGGTCGCCTTGGTTTCTTTCAGCGTCCGTTTGACGAGGTTCGGCAGCTCCAAATCCTCGAAGAAGATGTCGAGGAACTCTTCCTGCGTCAGCGTGAACTGGAACGCGTCCTCGCTCTCGCCCGAGTCCGATGCGTCCTTGCCTTGCCCTTTTCCGCCTGATTTCGGCGGCTTCTTGATCTTGTCGCCGGCGCCGAATTCCTTGTTGCCGGGCGCGACCCATTCGCGCTGGCCGGCGTCGGGCGACAGGCGAAAGCGCGGCTCCGCGGTCGACTTCGACGGGATCGAGATTTTCTCGCCCTTGTCGAGATCGGCGAGCGAGCGGTCGCGCAAGCTCTTGTTCACCGCCTCCTTGATCTGCACGCGCGCGCGGCGAAGGAAGCGCTGGCGATTGCCGAGCGATTTCCCCTTCGGATTCTTGCGGCGATCGATGAAGTGGAAGTGGTTCATAGGGATTAGGGATTTGGGACTAGGGATTAGGGTCGAAGCGTCTAGTCCCTAATTCCCGATCCCTGGTCCCTCCTAACCTGCCTTATTGACCCGCATATACCACTCAACCAAACGCCGGACCTGCCTCGGCGTGTAGCCGCGCTCGGTCATCCGATCGACGAAGCTCTCGTGCTTCTTCTCGGTTTCCGAGTCCTTCTTGGAATCGAACGAGATGACCGGCAGCAGGTCTTCAACCTGGCTGAACATCCGCTTTTCGATGACGTTGCGGAGCTTTTCGTAAGACGTCCAAGCCGGGTTCTTGCCGGCGTTGGCGGCGCGCGCGCGCAGCGTGAATTTCACGACCTCATTGCGGAAGTCCTTGGGATTGGCGATTCCGGCCGGCTTTTCGATCTTCGAAAGCTCGGCGTCGAGCGTCTGGCGGTCAAGGAGTTGCCCGGTGTCAGGGTCCTTGAAGTCCTGATCTTCGATCCACGCATCTGCATAGGAGATGTAGCGATCGAAAAGGTTCTGGCCGTATTCCGAATAGCTTTCGAGATAGGCCTTCTGGATCTCCTTGCCGATGAAGTCGGCATAACGCTTGGAGAGATCCTCCTTGATGAACTCGAGATATTTCTTTTCGGTCTCGTCCGGGTGCTGCTCGCGCTTGATGGCGTTTTCGAGGACATACATCAGGTGCACGGGGTCGGCCGCGACTTCGTCGGTGTCGAAGTTGAAGGTCTCGGACAGCACCTTGTAGGCGAAGCGGGTCGATACGCCGTCCATCCCCTCATCGATGCCGGCGGCGTCGCGATATTCCTGCATCGTTTTCGCCTTGGGATCGCTGTCCTTCAGCTTCTCCCCGTCATAAACGCGCAGTTTCGAATAGAGGTTCGAATTCTCGTGCTCCTTGAGGCGCGTCAGCACCGAGAAGCGCGCGAGGAGGTCGAGCGTCTCCGGCGCGCACGGCGCCGTCGCAAGCTCTGAATTGTTGAGGAGCTTGGCGTAGATCTGCCGTTCTTCCGTCACGCGCAGGCAATAGGGGACCTTGATGACGCTGATGCGGTCGAGGAAAGCCTCGTTGTTCTTGTTGTTGCGGAACTGGATCC
>FRDC01002899.1_pt1 | contig 110982 bp, 89 predicted proteins | sample 1106171 | NCBI WGS metagenome assembly FRDC01 (sample SAMEA3930566, study PRJEB13176) | freshwater metagenome | biome: Drinking water system; feature: drinking water; material: water | place: Singapore | collected 2014-12-20 | reverse complement strand
GTCATATGAGTAAGAATATTTTCACGAAAATGACTGGTTTTTTTGAGTCATAAGACGGCCTGACGGCCTTCCAGACCCCCGCGCAAGGCGGGGGAGACAGCATTTTTTCAAATGTCGATTGGTCCTAAGAAATTCTACTTCTCAAAAAACGAATGACGGACCCTGTCGCCCGTTTCGATGGTCAGCTCATTGGAAAGCCCGCCCAGTATTTCGAGCACGGCAATGGCCGGTTCCTTGGAGCGGATTTGCGCCGTTGACATGGGTACGGTGCTTTTGGCTATATCCACGATTTTTCCGGTACGATCGATAAACAGCATATCAAGGGAAATGTAGGTATTTTTCATCCAGAATGAAATATCCTGTTCGTTCTGGAACAAAAACAGCATCCCTGCATTTTCTTCCATGTGACGGCGGAACATAAGACCGCGCGCCTGCTGCTCCGGCGTGGTTGCGACCTCTATCTTAAACTCAAAAGCCTTTCCCGCCGCCGTTTCAATTGTCAGTTTTTCGCGCGGGAAAACGATCTCCTGCTGCTCTGAGGAATTAAAAAATTCAACTGCAAGCACGGCAACAACCGCTGCAATAAGGATGTAAAACGTCGTAAAAAAGCGCTTGTTCAGAACCATTTTTTCCTCCATCAAAGTCCGGTATCGTCCAGATGCCCGCCGCTGCGCACCGGGACAATTTTCGTACAAAGCCCGGTTTTTGCATCCGTATCGATCAAAACGCCGCAGAGCGTCACGTCGCCTTCCGCCGGGCGCAGCTTTTCCGACGGGACCTTGCGCAGGAACCGATCCAGTGCAATGCCCACATCCATGCCGATCACGCTTTGGTAATTGCCGCACATACCCGCATCGGTCATGTATCCCGTGCCGCCCGGCAGGATCCGCTGGTCCGCCGTCGGAACATGGGTATGCGTACCCACGACCAGCGAGACGCGCCCGTCGCAAAAATGGCCCATGGCCATTTTTTCGCTCGTCGCTTCACCATGAAAATCGACCACAACCGCATCCGCCCCACCGCCCAGCGGATAGCGCGACAGAACCTTTTCAACCGCAGCAAAGGGATCATCCAGAAAATCATGCATGAAGAGTCGAGCCATAACGTTGATGACCAGTACTTTCCTACCACTGTCCGTCGTGTAAAGCTGCGCGCCGCGTCCTGGCGCCGTTTCGGCATAGTTCACGGGACGGAGCAGCTTCGGGTCCTTGTCGATATGGGGAATAATCTCGCGCTGGTCCCAGATGTGGTTGCCGGTCGAAATGCAGTCAACGCCGGCGGCATAGAACTCATGGCACATCTCGGGCTTGAGGCCAAAGCCGTGCGAGGCGTTTTCGGCATTGACGACCACGAAGTCGATTGTGTGCTTCTTTTTCCACTCCGGCACCTTGGCCCGGACCGCATCGCGTCCATCACGCCCGACGACATCACCCAGAAACAGTATTCTCAAGCCTTTATCCCTTCAAAGCAGAGCGCTTCTTTTTCATTGATAATCCAGTCAAGCCTTTCATCATGCGGCTCATGCGGCAAATCCTCGCATGCCTGCAGGGAAAAAGCCACTCCCACGCTTAAAATCGGCTTGATTTGCCGGATATGGCGCAAGGTCCGGTCATACATCCCCTTGCCATAGCCCAGCCGATACCCTTTAGTGTCATAGGCCACAAGCGGCACGATGACGATATCCGGCAGCACCGGCTCGGACACGCCGGGTTCCGGCTCCATGATTTTCAGCGCCGTCATCCGCATGGGCGTCTTCGATGACCAGCGGCGAAAAAGCAAAGGACCGTCCGTAACCTCGACCGACGGCAACGCCGTGCGGTGGCGTTGCGTACGCAAGGCGTTCAGAAGCGGCAAAACGTCGATTTCACCACGGACGGGCCAATATCCCGCAATAACCTTTCGGCCCTCTATTTTTATGTTTTTTAGAAACAACGATTCAATGGCTTCAGAGGCGGCCAATCTTTGCCTGCCATCAAGCTGGTTGCGCCGGGTCAGGAACAGCTGGCGAAGGGATTCTTTCGAGGCCATGAATCTTTCAGAAAAAGAGAAAGTGGAAGGCGCCACAATAACCGTGAACAGACGATTTGCTATAGGCCCTGATTAAACAGGTGGGCGCCATATGTACCGGCCCTCGAGCCGGACAGGGACAGCTCCCTAGCAATCGTTATCGGCCCCTGCAAAAATAGCTGTATACACGCGTTCCGCAGCAGACCTTCCGTCGCTAATCTAGGGCTAAAGGCCGATTCTGGCAAGAAAAAGACTGGCCACCGATGTAACAACTTGTTTTAGAAGCGTTTATTGACAAGCCCCCCATCCCACCGTAAAAATAGGCCCATGCAGAAATTCACCATTCTCAAGGGCATCGCGGCCCCGCTCCCGATGATCAATGTCGACACCGACATGATCATTCCCAAACAATACCTGCGCACGATCAAGCGCACGGGCCTTGGCAAAAACCTGTTCGATGAAATGCGCCACACACCCGCTGGCCAGGAAATCCCGGACTTTGTCCTGAACAAGGAACCCTGGCGCAAAGCCGTCATCCTGGTCGCTGGCGAAAATTTTGGTTGCGGTTCATCGCGCGAGCATGCGCCCTGGGCCTTGCTTGACTTTGGCATCCGCGCCGTGATCGCGCCCTCTTTTGCCGATATTTTCTTCAACAACTGTTTTAAGAACGGCATCCTGCCCGTACGCTTGCCCAAGGAGCAAGTCGAAACTTTGATAAAGGACGCCGGGAACAAGGAACAACTGACCATCGATCTGCCGCAACAGGCCGTCATCCGCCCCAACGGCGAAAAACTTTCATTTGAGGTCGATGCTTTCCGCAAACGCTGCCTGATCGAAGGGCTTGATGACATCGGCCTTACGCTGGAGCACAAGGCCGCAATCGACGCCTTCGAAACCCGGCAAAAGGCCGCGTGTCCGTGGTTGTATGGCTAGATGAACCGTGCCCCCGCGAAGGCGGGGGCCCATGACTGCGTGACAGAGCATTATTAACAATGGGCTCCTGCCTTCGCAGGAGCACGCCAGATGTTTCACGAAAACGCCTGAATACCCGTCTGCGCCCGGCCAAGGATCAGCGCATGAATGTCGTGCGTGCCTTCGTAGGTGTTAACCGCCTCGAGGTTCATGACATGGCGGATGACGTGGAACTCGTCGGCGATGCCGTTGCCGCCCAGCATGTCGCGGGCGATGCGCGCAATCTCCAGAGCCTTGCCGCAGTTGTTGCGCTTCATCATTGAAATGGCCTCGGGCGCGGCCCTGTCTTCGTCTTTGAGGCGTCCCAGACGCAAGGCCCCTTGCAAACCCAGCGCAATGTCCGTCTGCATATCAGCCAGCTTTTTCTGGATCAACTGGTTGGCAGCCAGCGGCCGGCCAAACACGATGCGGTCCAGCGCATATTGCCGCGCCTGATGCCAGCAGGCCTCGGCCGCGCCGAGAGCACCCCATGAAATGCCGTAGCGCGCGTTGTTGAGGCACATGAACGGGCCTTTCAACCCACGAATATCGGGGAAAGCGTTTTCTTCAGGGACAAAAACGTTGTCCATCACGATCTCGCCCGTCTCTGACGCGCGGAGCGAAAACTTGCCCTCAATCTTGGGGGCAGACAAGCCCTTCATCCCCTTTTCAAGCACGAAGCCGCGGATTTCATCGTTGTCGTCCTTGGCCCAGACGACAAAGACGTCGGCGATCGGCGAATTGGTGATCCACATCTTTGAACCGTTGAGCGTATAGCCGCCGCTTGCCTTCTTCGCCCGCGTCTTCATGCTGGCCGGGTCCGATCCCGCGTCGGGTTCGGTCAGGCCAAAACAGCCGACAAACTCGCCCTTGGCGAGCTTGGGCAAGTATTTTTGCTTCTGCGCCTCGGTGCCAAAAGCCCAGATCGGGTACATGACCAGCGACGACTGAACCGAAAAGGCGGAACGGTAACCGCTGTCCACGCGCTCGACCTCGCGCGCCAGAAGTCCGTAAGAAACATAATTGATCCCGGCGCAACCGTAACCTTCCAGCGTGCAGCCCAGAAAACCCAGCGCCCCCATCTCGCTCAAAATCTCGCGGTGGAATTTTTCATGGCGGTTGGCCTCGATCACTCGCGGCAAAAGCTTTTCCTGGCAATAGGCGCGCGCGCTGTCGCGGATCATGCGCTCCTCCTCGCTCAACTGGTCATCGAGCATCAGGGGATCTTCCCATTTGAATTCAGGTTTGGAGTGTTTTTTGCCGGATGCCATTTTCGTGACCGTGCCTTGCTGTGTCATGCGTGGAATTCCTTTTTCCCGTATTCTATAACTTATTTTAGCACTATAATGAACTGAAGGATTGATAAATATTATGAAAGATACCCCCCTCAAAGGCCGTGAAGTCATTTTTGAACTAAGACCCGTCGGCAATGCCATGCGCGTCATGGCGATGGACACGGCCAGCATGACTGAAATCGTCATCCAGGGCCCCCTGGGTGCAGGTGAAGAGCTTTTAAAAATCAATGCGTTGAAACGCCTTGAATTTGTTCTAAAGAAGAAGGGTGTAATTTAATAATATGGCAATAAAAAATTCATATAACAAAGTGGCCAAAGGCCCGCGGCAAATTGTGCTTGATACTGAAACGACCGGACTTGAAGGCGCGCGGCTTGTGTCCATTGGCCTATTGGAGATGGTAGATGGCAAGCTGACGGGCAAAGAACTTTACAGGATCGTCAATCCTGAAGTGGTCATGGATGACTTCAACATCAACATCCATCGCATTACAAACGAGATGGCAAGCCAGCAGCCGGTCTTTGCCCATGTGGCAAAGGAGGTAAGAGACTTTATCGGCGACAGCCAGGTTGTCATTACTTGCCGGACAAAAGATGATTTTACTCTTGATATCGCTATTTTAAACACGGAACTTAAGAAAGCAGGACAAGCCGAAATCCCGGCAGATCAGTGGCTCAATGTGCGCCGCTGGTCGGAGGAAATGTTCGGCACTGAGAAGGCAAAACTTGATACAGTGCTCGATCACTATGGCATCAGCCGCGCCCAACGCGATGCGCAGGGACACGGCGCACTGCTTGACGCACAGCTTCTGGCGCAGGTCTATCCTTTGCTTAAAGCTGATTACGAGCAACATATGAAGGCCGAACAAAAGCCGCCGCAAGGCCGACACCCCACTTTATAATTATGATAAATTAGCTTTTCTTCATAGCCTTTGCCTTTAGTGCCGGGATACTATATCTAGTGGCTGGACCTGTTTTTTATTACAATATCGAATGTTGCCCATGTCTGATAAATCCAAAACCATTGCTCTTGCCGCCGATCATGGGGGCTATGCCCTTAAGAACTTTCTGAAGGAAAGTCTTGAGAAAGATGGATTTAAGATTCTGGACCTTGGCACGAACGGGCCGGAGTCCGTGGACTATCCCGATTTCGGCTATGCACTGGCCGAGGCCCTTAAGACTGGCAAGGCGACGCTGGGTGTGGCCGCCTGCGGGTCGGGTATCGGCATTTCGATCGCGCTTAACCGCTCGCCTGAAATCCGCGCCGCGCTCTGCCACGATGTCACAACGGCCCGCCTCTCGCGTCAGCACAACGATGCCAACGTGCTGGTGATGGGCGAGCGCATGATCGGCCGCGAAGTCGCGCTCGACGCGCTTAAAACATTTCTGAACACTGGCTTTGAAGGCGGGCGGCATCAACGGCGCGTGGAGAAACTGGGAAAATGTTAAACAAGAAGGTTGCGGACATGACGATGGACAGCGGATTTTTCAGCGCATCACTGACAGAGGCCGATCCTGATCTGGCCCGCGCCATCCGGGACGAAATCAAGCGCCAGCAGGAGCAAATCGAGTTGATCGCCTCGGAAAACATCGTCTCGAAAGCCGTATTGGAAGCGCAAGGCTCGGTTCTCACCAACAAATACGCCGAAGGCTATCCCGGCAAGCGCTATTACGGGGGCTGCGAGTTTGTTGACGTCGCCGAACAGCTGGCTATCAACCGCGTCTGCAAGCTTTTCGGCGTCAAATTCGCCAACGTCCAGCCGCATTCGGGCGCGCAAGCAAACATGGCCGTTTTCATGGCCCTTCTTCAGCCCGGCGACACGGTTCTGGGCCAGGCTTTGTCCTCGGGCGGCCACCTGACCCACGGGGCCAAGCCCAATTTTTCAGGCAAGTGGTTCAATGCGGTTCAGTACGGTGTGCGCAAGGAAGATGCGCTGATCGATTATGACGAGGTTGAAAAACTGGCCAAGGAACACAAGCCCAAAATGCTGATCGCGGGCGCGTCGGCCTATCCGCGCGTCATCGACTTTGAACGCATGCGCAAGATCGCCGACGGCATCGGCGCGTGGTTCATGGTCGATATGGCCCATTATGCGGGCCTGATTGCGGCGGGCCTCTATCCCAGCCCGATGAAACACGCCCATGTCGTGACATCCACCACGCACAAGACATTGCGCGGCCCCAGAGGCGGCATCGTGCTGACCAATGACGAGGAAATCGCCAAGAAAATCAACTCGGCCGTGTTTCCGGGATTGCAGGGCGGGCCGCTGGAACACGTGATCGCCGCCAAGGCCGTGGCGTTCGGCGAGGCGCTGAAACCTGAATTTAAAACTTACGCGAAACAAGTTCTCGACAACGCCCGCGTGCTGGCGGACACGCTCAAAAAAGGCGGGCTTGATATTGTTTCGGGTGGGACGGACTGCCACATCGTGCTGGTCGATCTGCGCCCCAAGAAGGTCACGGGCCGGGATGCCGAGGTCAGCCTCGAGCATGCCCGCATGACCTGCAACAAGAACGCGATCCCCTTCGATCCCGAAAAACCGATGGTAACGTCGGGTGTGCGGTTGGGAAGCCCCGCCGCCACGACGCGCGGCTTTGGCGCGGACGAGTTCAAGCAGATCGGTGAAATGATTGTCGAGGTTCTCGAAGGCTTGTCGAAAAGCGGCCCGACCGGCAACAAGGCCGTTGAAGAAGCCTTGGGGCAACGCGCTCTGGATCTTTGCCGCCGGTTTCCGATTTATGCGGATTTGATATAAGGAGATACACCCCATGAAATGCCCCTATTGCGGAAGCGAAGACACTCAGGTGAAAGACTCGCGTCCGACCGACGACGCGGCCGCGATCCGCAGGCGCCGGGTTTGCGACAAATGCGAAGGGCGTTTCACGACGTTCGAGCGCATCCAGCTTCGTGACCTGACGGTTATCAAGAACAGCGGCGAAAAACAGCCCTTTGACCGGGAAAAGCTTTACCGCTCGCTGAGGCTTGCGCTGCAAAAGCGCCCGGTCGAGGCTGAAAAGATCCATCAGGTCGTCAACAATATCGTGCGCCAGCTGGAAACGCTGGGCGAATCCGACATCTCGTCCAAACTGATCGGAGAAAAGGCGATGGAGGCCCTTTCCGGCCTTGATCCCGTGGCCTATGTCCGCTACGCCTCGGTCTACAAGGATTTCCGCGAGGTGTCGGATTTCCGCGACTTCGTGGGCGAACTCAAAGCCAAGGTAGGATAACAGAAAACCATGGCCGACAAATCCCGCCGCAGCAAAAAGCCTGAAAAAGCGCCCGAAAAACCCAAGGTCAAGCTGACCGAAGGGTCGAAAAAGGCGCGCCTGACCGCAGCCCGGCTTGCTGCGGCGCAAGTCATGTACCAGATGTGGCTGAACGGCGAAGATGCAAAATCCGCCACGCGCGACTACATGCAAAACCGCGCGGGATTCGAAATCGACGGCGATACGCTGGTCCCCGCCGACGGCGAGCTTCTGGAGAAAATCGTCTCCGGCGCCGAAAAGCACCATAAGGACATCGACGCCATCATCACCAAGAACCTTGACAAGAAATCAAGTTCGGTCGAACCGCTTTTGCGCGCAATCCTGACCGCCGGGATTTATGAGCTTCTCCAGCATACGGAGATCGACGCCGGCATCATCATCGCCGACTACCTCAACGTTACCCACAGCTTTTATGACGGCGGCGAAGGCAAGCTGGTCAATGCCGTCCTCGACAAAGTGGCGAAGGCCGTGCGGTAGAGCGCCGGGGGCTTGCAATTCTTGCCGTCCCCTCAGCCTCAAGAAGTCATGAACTGCGCTATGGGGTATCCCCTCCGGCCTTTCTATAGAAGGTCGAACGCGCAACATCCAGCATAGCGGCGGCCTTGGAGATGTTCTGCCCGCAGTGCTGCAAAGCGAACCGCATGATCTCCTGTTGCAACATGTGCAGGGTTTTTGGCTGGCCGTCTGGCATGAATAAAGGAAGTCCATTAGTCGTTGCGGGTACTGGAAAAGAGGCTTGCGGCGCAAGCGCCGGTTCAAAATCCTCAACTTCCAGAACGTCGCGCTCAGACAGGACCAGAGCGCGATGAATGGCGTTCTCCAGCTCGCGCACATTTCCCGGCCAGTTTCGGGACGACAATTCTTCCAGCGCCCTGGCTGAAATGCTTCTGGCTCCCAATGCCTCGCCTGCCCCTATGCGCTCGATAAAATACCGTATCAAAACGGGAATATCCTCGCGTCTTTCACGCAGGGCCGGCAGATGGATACCAAGCACCTTCAGCCGGAAATATAAATCCTCGCGGAACTTTCCGGCCTTCACATCTGCAGCAAGATCGCGGTTGGTAGCCGAAATAACGCGGACATTGATGGAAATGGATCTGCTCGCCCCGACCGGTGTGACTTCCTTCTGCTGCAATACGCGCAGAAGCTTGACCTGAGCATCCTGGGGAAGTTCGCCGACTTCATCAAGGAAAATCGTCCCGCCTTCCGCCTCCCGGAAACGCCCAAAGGCTTTTGAGACAGCTCCAGTGAAGGCGCCCTTCTCGTGGCCAAACAATGTGCTCTCAACCAGTTTTTCCGGTATGGCACCGCAGTTGACGGCGACAAAAGGCTTGCCGCAGCGTGCGCTTTCGCCGTGGATCGCACGGGCAAAAACTTCCTTGCCTACCCCTGTTTCACCCGTCAAGAGGACAGGGATGTTTGCTGCCGCCGCCCTGCGGCCCGTTTGCACAACGCTTTCAAGACCGCCTTCACCCCCGATCAAATCCTTGAAAGCAAGAACACCATCCCTTTGCCGCCGCAGGCGAGCGACTTCCTCCTCAAGCCCGCTTAGCTTCAGGGCATTCTGAATCGATACCTGAAGGCGTTCGATTTCCGGCGGCTTGATCAGGAAATCTTTTGCCCCCAGCCTCATGGCCTTGACAACTACGGAAATATCCTGCGTCCCAGTCAATATAATGGCGGGCAGCCGCTGATACTGGCGCTGTATATTTTCCAGCAATTCAATACCGTCCATTCCCGGCATCATATAGTCGGCAAGAACAAGGCCGATGTTTTTATCTTGTTGCAGGATCGCCAATGCCGCGCGACCGGAAGCGGCTTCAGCGGTGAGAAACCCCGATTTTTCGAGCATTTCGACGATCATCATGCGCTGGGATGCATCATCTTCGACGACTAGAATTTTTTGCGTCACGAATCTACCTCCAGACTCAGTGTCGCATAAAATTCCTAACTTTTTTCAAATGGCAGTGTTGCAAAAAGACACAGAAAAACTTTTTTTGTTGCTTGCTGCAACATTTCATTCACGCCTGCCATTCTCAAACCTTTGAAAACACAGAAAGCCGTTCCTGGCATGAAGTCTGCTGATGCTAAGACAGATCTGGAGAAAACAGCAGATTGCCTTCGTCTGACAGTCAAGAAAAGGGGAATGCCCTATGCAACTAATACTGGAGAATGCCGAACAAAAGCTGGCCTCCATCATGGAATCCATCCAAAAAAATCCGTTTACATGGGATGGCTGGAAATGCCTGCATATTGAGATGCCGGGAATGGACAAACGCAAAAACGCCTGCAGGGTGCGTTCCGACATAGCTGGCATCTTCCGTTCTTTCTTCAGGGAATGCGAAGGAAACGCCTATTTCTGCGGCTATGATAATGTTTACTTCTTCAGCAAGAACGCAGGGCAAGAAATGCTGTCAGAAGCAGGACGGATGGTCTCTGCAGTCGCACGAAGAATATCCCGTATGGAAGCGCACACCTCCATATGGGATATAAAGAGCGATGAGGAGGAAAATAAGATGATTGCCGCTTTGTCATCCCTGACGAACAAAGCGCGCTCCTCTTTCGGTACAAAACGTGTTTTGCTTGTCGAGGATGACAGGAATATGCGCGAGCTGGTGAGTCAGGTTCTAGAAAACAAGTGCGAGCTCATGATGACGACAACTGCGGGCCAAGCTATGGCTGCCTACAATGCTTTCTGCCCCGCTCTTGTCTTTCTTGACATCAATCTGCCGGACAAGAATGGCAATGTCGTTCTGAATCATATCCTGGAATGCGACCCCAAAGCGGAAGTTGTAATTTTCAGCGGCGAAGACGATATGGAGACGATCATGACCCTGCTGGAGCATGGCGCCAGCGGGTTCATCGCCAAGCCGTTCGTGCGCGACAAGCTTCTGCATTATATCGCAGCATGACGGATGAACACTATCGCATGCGCGCGCTTCGTCGGGCAAATAATTAACTAATTAGTTGTGTTTTTTTGCTACCGTACAATTAAAGGTTGATTGAAGGAGAGAGCATCATGGCTGACAAACCGATGGATCAAATAAAAGCAGCGCAGAGCCAGCTTGATCACCTGACCGTGCTGCAGGACACGGCGGAAGGCAATCTTGATGCGCGCGAATTTGCCGCCGATGAGCGAGAGCCGATGACGGATATGGTGATGGCCTCCAGCCGCGCGGCGCAAGGCAATGTCCCTACACCCATGGACAGCGCGCCGGAAATGTCAACAGGGCTCTCTGGAACAGACGCCGCCGGAACGCGCCCTCTCTCCCAGTCCTTGGAAAGACCTGCATCTGCGTTGCGCTTATCTTCTGCGGAAGCTCTTACTTCCGACGCCAATTCTTCCGCATCTTTCATGGCGCCAACCGAGCTGAATGGTTCCCCAGCCTCTGACAAAACCACTGCCAGCACCGATTCTTCAATCACAATGCCGACAATATCGTTTCCCGCCTCGGGACGCAGCGGAAGTGTTTCCGCGCGAAACGCCGGACATATAAATCAAGACGGCGCTTCCACGGACGACGCCGATTCAGACACGGACGATCAGGGGTCCGGGAGTTCTGACAGCGGTTCCGGTACAGTCAGTGGCGGTGGTGAAAGTGAAAGTGAAAGTGAAAGTGAAAGTGAAGGTGGAAGCAGCGGCTCCATGACCGACGAAGAAGATCATGACAACGATGATAACGATGACCGCGAAGAACACGGCGACAACGGCCGGAACGATGAAGACCGCGGCCGCCCGGACCGCGGCATCGAATCGGAAGACGATCACGATCAGGGCTTTGGCAACGACGGGCGCGACGTCGGCAATGACAAGACCGAAGCCTCCGACAGCCCGCACGACGAACCGCCGGGGCGTGATGAAGATGTCCCCTTCGACGACGGCTCAACTTCTTCAGGCGGCGGCTGGATCGGAGCTGTCGATCATGGGCATGACTCCCCTTCCGTCGGCAAGCATTCCGAAGAGGTCAGAGGCAAAGAGCAGCATATAGACAATTCGCCGTCTCCCCATGCCCCCGGCGATCACGGCGCGACCCACGACATCGACAAGGCTACAGGAACACACGGGCATGGACACTAAGCCACTCAGGCGGTTGTTTAAAAATCCTTCTTTCAAACACCGCTTGGGCTCGCCCGATAAAAAAATTTTCCAGATTAATCCATTTCAGATCATGCTTGCGACATTGTCCATCAACATCCTTTCGCTTGCGCTGCCGCTGACTTCGCTGCAAGTGTATGACCGCATCATCCTGCGCGGCGGGACCGACACCCTTTACGTGCTGGCGGTGTCCGTCCTTGTCGCGGCGACACTGGAATCGGCCTTGCGCCTCTCGCGCGCCTACGTGACAGGATGGGCGGGCGCCGCTCATGAACACACCCTTGCCTGCAAAGCCGTCCGCCATATTCTGAAGGCGGCGCCTACGGCATTCCGCGATACCGGCATCGGCGCACAGATGGGCCAGATGGCGGCCATCGGCAAGCTGCGCGAATTTTATAGCGGTCAGGCGCTCATCACGCTGATTGACCTGCCGTTTGTCTTCCTGTTTCTGGGAATCATCGGCTATATCGGCGGCGTTCTCGTGCTGGTTCCCCTGGCCCTTCTGGCGATTTTCAGCCTTCGCGCCTGGATGACCGGCCGCGACCTGAAACACGGCCTGAAAGCGCGCGACGAAGCCGACGACGCCCGTTACGACTTCCTGATTGAAACCCTGAACGGCATCCACACCGTCAAGTCCCAGGGCGCGGAGGCCGCTTTCAGCCGCCGTTATGAAGCGCGGCAGCATGCTTCCTCCGCCGCCAATCTCGATGTCGCCTACGCCGGCGCGAACGCCTACAACGACGGCATCATATTCTCGCAGGTCATGAACGTCGCCTGCGTCCTGGCGGGCGCTCCACTCGCGGCTTACGGCCACATGACGATGGGCGCGCTTATCGCCTGCGTGCTTCTGGCCGGACGCATCATGCAACCGGTGCAACGCTGCATGAGCCTGTGGGCGCGCTTTCAGGACATGAAGCTGGCCGAGGAAAAATTGTCAAAACTGTTCGCCGTGCCGGAGCTTTACACCGACGCCTCCACGGAAAAGACCAACGAAGGCCGCATCGAATTGAAAAACCTCTACTTCCGCTACCGGCAGGAAGCGCCGCTGCTGATCAAAGACTGCAACCTGACGCTGAAGCGCGGCGACACGATCGCCATCGCGGGACAGGCAGGCACTGGACGCTCGACGCTTCTGCAGCTCATGGCCGGAATCCTGCCGCCGTCCGATGGCGACGTGCTGATCAATGGCGTCTCCGCCTATGTCATGCCGTCCGAAGCATTGGCGGCGCAAGTTGCGTACATGCCGACGCAAGCCGTCATCTTCCGCGGCACAATCCGCGAAAACATCACGCGCTTCGGCCTTGTGCCTGAGCATCAGGCCGATGAAATTTCCAGACTTCTCGGCATTGAAGATGAGGTGGCGAAGCTGCCGCGCGGATACGACACCCTGCTTGACAACACGACGGCCGACCCGATCTCGCCGGGTTTGAAACAGCGCATTGCGATCGCCCGCGTTCTTGCCGTCAAGCCGCGCATCATTCTTTTCGACAAGGCCGACCGCGCGCTGGACAAGGAAGGCTACAATCAGGTCTACCGCCTGCTAGGTCGGCTCAAGGGCAAAGTCACCATGGCGCTCGTCTCGGATGACCGCAACGTCTTAAGCCTGGCGGACAAGATATGCACCGTGGATGGCAACGGCGTCCTGAAAATCGTCGACACGCTGGATGAAGCCGACCAGGTGGATGCCAAAGTTTTCAGGGAGCTACGCGCATGACGGGGCAAGCCGCTCTTAATCCCGCTTTCGAGCGCCTGACAGCCCTGGCCGGCGGCCCGGATGCTCCCTCCTTGCATGACCGCATGGAAGCGGCGGAGCTTCTTGGGCGCGAGGTCAACGCTTTTTCCGCCTGCCTGCCCGTGCTTCTGGCGGCGCTTGGTTGCGACAGAAATTTGCGGGCGCTGAGTGAATCCATCCCCTACAAGCCCTCCCGCTTTCATGCCATGGACATCATCAACACGCTGGCTGAAATGGGCTACGGCGCCAAGTCCATGCGTCTTTCCCTGAACGATATTGACACGCGTCTTTTGCCCTGCCTGTTTATTTCAGGCCAGACGCCTTTTGTCGTTCTGGGACATAGCGCCGAGGGATGGAACGTATTCGACGGCAGCAAGCGCGGACACGCGCGGATCCCGGCTGAAACCGAGGTGCGCGGCCGCGCCTATTTCTTCCGCAAGCGCGACGGCACGGACCTGCTTCTTTCCGGCGAGGCGCGCACGGCCACGAACCTCACATGGTTTCGCGCCCTGATCGAACGCTTCCGCGGAATGTCCGGCCAAGTCATCGGTGTAAGCATTGTCCTCAACCTGACTGCTATTTTTGTTCCCCTGCTGATCATGACCATATATGACCGCGTTGTGGGCTCCCATGCCCTTGCCAGCCTTCCTTCGCTGGGAATCGGCCTTTTTATCGCGCTCGTCGCCGAAACCTCCCTGCGTTTTCTGCGGGCGCGCTATCTCTCATGGATCAGCGTAAGGCTGGATACGGTCGTCAACAATGCCATCATCGCGCATCTTCTGCGCCTGCCGGCGGCATTGATCGAGCGCGCCTCCGTCGCCTCGCAAATTGCACGCATCAAAGGGTTCGAGGCGATCCGGGATTTCTTCACCGGTCCGCTTTTCCTGAGCCTCATGGAACTCCCCTTTGTTGCCGTTCTGCTGGCGGCTATCGCATTGCTTGGCGGCTGGCTGGCCCTGGTGCCTGCGATTATGGCGCTTGTCTATGCCGGAATTTTCTTCTTCATGCGCTCACGCATCAAGATCGCCATGTACAGGACGGCAAGAGCGCATGCCAACCGCCAGCAAGCGCTGCTCGAGACTTTCGAGACGCTCTCGGCCCTGCGTTACAACGGCATGAGCGAGGCGTGGGAAAAGCGCTTCCGCGACATTTCCGGCGAGGCATCCCATGCCGCTTTCCGTTCCGGCTATCTTTCCTCTGTGCTGGAAACGACGGCGCATACGCTCACCATTTTCGCGGGTGTCCTTACGCTGCTGATGGGCGTCGATTTCGTGTTGGCAGGAGCCATGAGCCCGGGCGCGCTTGTCGCTTCCATGATGCTGACCTGGCGTGTTCTGTCGCCCGTCTCCATGCTCTGCACCGCCCTGCCGCGCATCGAACAGGTAAGCCAGACCGTGTCCCAGGTCAACCGCCTGATGGACATAGCGCCGGAAACGACGGCCGAAACATCCATCGCGCGGCTTGCCTGCATCAAGGGAAAAATCGCCTTCAACAACATCGGCCTGCGCTACAGCAAGGATACAGATCCTGTGTTTGCCGGCCTGACCTTCACCGTCCAGGCAGGACAGATGGCGGCGATCACCGGCACGAACGGCTCGGGCAAGTCCACCATTCTTAAACTCATCAACGGCCTTTATCAGGCCCAGGCGGGCACGATCCGGCTTGACGGCATCGATATCCGCCAGATCGATCCCGTGGAATTGCGCCGTCACATCGCCTACATGCCGCAAACGCCCGACCTGTTCGATGGCACGATCGCGGAAAACCTCCGTCTGGCCGACCCGCTTGCGAGCGAGGAAAGTTTGCTGGAAGCGCTGGAGGAAGCCGGCGCCGCTGCCGAGATCGACAAGCTGCCGGAAGGAATCCACACGCACGTCTCCAGCCAAAACCGCTTCTCCATGACGCTTGCCTACCGCATCAATTTTGCCCGCCTCTCGCTGAGCTGCGCGCCGGTCGTGCTTTGCGACGAGTTGCCTTTCGCCGTTCTCAATTCGGAAACCGGCGAAGCCTTCCGGCAACTGATCGCAAAATGGCGCGGGCGCCGCACCGTCGTCATGGTCACGCACCGGCAAGACTATATCGGCCTTGCCGATGTCGCCATCTGCCTGCGCACGGGCGACAGGCCGCGCATCGGGACGGCGAAGGAAATTCTGACTTATCTCAAGGACATCTCATATCAGGTCACAGGACAATAACATGCCAGGCAGCCGCAGACACGAACAGTTGCAGTACCTTTCCCAGTCCGTCGCGCTGGAAGAATCTTTCAGCCCGCACCTTGTGCGCAGCACGATGCTGGCGATCAGCGCGGCCGTCCTGGCCTTCGTCGTCTGGGCCGCACTCGCGCACGTGGATGAACTTGCCCGCGCAACGGGCGAAATCGTTCCGCTGGGCTACGTGCAGGCCGTGCAACATCTGGAAGGCGGGATCGTCAAGAGCATCCTCGTTGCCGAACGCCAGCCGGTCAGGAAAGGCGACATCCTGATGGAGCTTTCCGGCATAGGCACGGAACAGGATCTGGCGGAGGCGCAGGCAAGACAAAAATACATGGAAGAGCAGAACGCCAAGCTGCAATCCCTGCTGGCCGGCGATACCGCCGCCGACGCCCCGTCGCCCGAACTGGCCGCATTGGTCGAACGCCGCGCGGCAATCAGGAACAACATTGCCTCCGCCCGCAAGGAGCTTGACGTCAAAAAGAAGATGGCCGAGCGCGGAAGCGCCAGCCTCATGCAGATCATGGAGGTGGAACAAAGGCTCAACACCCTGCAGGGCGATCTTGCAGCCCTGAACGACGAATTTTACCGCCAACAGGGCGTCCTTCACAGCGAAATGGAACAAAACGCGCACCGCATCATCAAGTTGCAAGACCGCGTCGACAGGCTCACCGTGCGCGCGCCCGTAGGCGGGCTTGTCAAGGGCCTGCGTGTCAACACGATTGGCGCGGTCATTAAATCCGGCGAGACGCTCCTCGAAATCGTGCCGGATTCGGAAACGCTCGTCGCCGACATCCACATCGAGCCGCGCGACGCCGGCAACCTGAAGCCGGGGCAAACCGTGCGCGTCAAGGTCAGCAGCTATGACTTTTCACGCTATGGCGCGCTTGAAGGCACGCTCGACATGGTTTCGGCCAACACCTTTGCCGACGCGTCAGGCCGCAAATATTACCGCGGCCGCGTCACGCTGTCCCGGCAATATGTCGGCAGCGATCCCCTACAGAATGCCGTCATCCCTGGCATGACGGTAGAAGCGGACATCATCACCGGAAGAAAAACAATCCTGGGCTATCTGCTCAAGCCCGTGCAGACGGCCTTACACAATTCATTGACGGAGAAATAACATGAGTTCACAAGCGCAACTTAAATCCGGCCCCGCCCCACACTCCTCGGGAACGCGCAAGGATGCGCCGCGTAAACCCTGTGCCCTGCTCGTGGACGACGACCGCGTCATCCGCATGGCAATTTCTTCTCGGCTGGAAGAGATGGGGCTTGACGTGCGCGAGGCCGTCAACGGCCAGGACGCCTACAACCAGATATCCCAGGACACGGGCGCCATCGACATCATCCTGCTCGACCGCGAGATGCCGGTCATGACCGGCATGGAACTGGTAAAAAAGCTCAAAAGCGACGATAAATTCCGCCGCATCCCCGTCATCATGCAAACAGGATCAGACAAGCCGGAGCAAATCCGCGAAGGCATCGACGCCGGAGTCTTTTATTACCTCACCAAGCCGGTGCAGATCGATGTTCTGCGTTCCGTTGTCAACGCGGCGCTGGAAGATGCGCGCCAGCAAAGATCGCTCAGCGCCGAGTTGCAGAAGCACAAGGCAAGCTTCTACCTCATCGACAGCTGTAAATACGTCTTCCGCACGCTGGCCGAGGCAGAGCAGCTTGCGAGCTTTATCGCTAACTGCTTTCCCGACCCCAATCGCGTCATCACCGGCATCGCCGAGCTTCTGGTCAATGCGGTCGAACACGGCTCGCTTGGCATCACTTACGAGGAAAAGACCGAAATCATCAAAAACGGTACCTGGCGGCAGGAAATATACCGCCGGGAAGCCATGCCCGAAAACATGAAAAAAGAAGTGGAAGTCACCTACTGGAAGCGTGCCGACGGCTATTACATGGCCGTCAAGGACGAAGGCCCCGGTTTCGACTGGCGCGAGTATATTGAACTCAGCCCCGCGCGGGCCAGCGACAACCACGGCCGCGGCATCGCGCAGGCCAGAATGACAAGCTTCGACAAGCTTTCCTATAACGAGGCCGGGAACAAGGTCACGGCCTTTGTCAACGCCAAAGAAGAACTGGAGTGGTAACATGAAAAAATTCGCAGTCACGGCAGTATTCATCCTGATCCTCGCAGCAGTCTCCCTATTCTGGATATACCGGCAAAAAAGCGCCCTGCCTTCCGATGTCGTTCGCATCGCCATAAACCCCTGGCCGGGATACGAATATCTCTATCTGGCCGAACAAAAAGGATTCTTCAAGGAAGAGGGCCTGAGCATCGCGCTTAAGCAGTTTTCATCACTCGAAGACGTGCGACTTGCCTTCGAGCGTGGGCAGATTGACGGCATGTGCACGACCCTGATCGAGATACTGCAAGCCTGGGCAAATACGGGTAAAACCGCCCGCATCGCGCTGATCTCCGATTATTCCAACGGCGCGGATGTCATTCTTGCCAAGCACCCCTCAAAATCACCCGCCGATCTCAAAGGCAAGAAGATAGGCGTGGAGCCGATGACCCTGGGGGCCTTCGTGCTGCAGCGAGCTCTTGAAAAAGCGGAGTTGAGCCGGCAGGACGTCACCGTTTTTGGTTACAGCCAATTGCAGATGAAAGAGGCCATCGTAAAAGGAGAGATTGACGCCGCCGTCGCCTACCCGCCCATGTCGATCGAGATAGAGAAGCTCGAGGGCATGAACAAAATATTTGACTCAACGCAAATCCCGAAAGAAGTGCTGGATGTTATCAGTTTCAAGGCAGAGCTGCTGGAAAAGCATCCTGCTTTTGTCCCCGCGCTACGGCGTATCTGGGACAAAGCGCTTGATTACGCAAAAAACCACCCTGACGAATCTATCGCCCTCATGGCGGCACGGGAAGGCATAACGCCCTCTGAATTTTCCGATGCTCTTTCCGGCATCAAAGTTCTGTCCGTAGCGGAGCAAATAGATATCATCGGAAGCGGTCTTCTTGCGGAGGATATTTCCCGTACGGAGGCAGTGCTGAAGACCTCCGGGGACCTGGAAAAGGATATGCCTGCACCCGGCATTTTCATTCATGAAGGGCGGTGAGGTGGATCCATGCATCTTCTAAAAAAATACCATGAATCAATCGCCGTACGCTTCATGATTCAGACACTGGTTGTGTGCGCACTGATGCTGTTTGTCATCGGCGCCTCGGCCAGATACATTCTGAAGACGGAGATTCAGGGCGAGCTGAAAAAACGCACCGACGTCATCATGCATTCGTTACAGGGCTTTCTCGACGCCGGAGTCGAAGGCCCGACTCTGATCCGTGCCGTTAACGCCCTGGGCGGAGAGAAGGACATCCGCTCCATCATCATTGCAGGCGGAAGCCCCGCAACGATCATCGCCGCCACGGAAAATTCCTGGATCGGAAAGCCACTATCGCAGTCGGCGACGGAGGATGTCCGCGCGGACCTGAAAAGTACGCTAGAAAAATGGTCTCCCATGCAGCCGCACTTTCATGAAGACCTGCGCTATGAAACGACGCTGCCCGTTTATATCAAGAGCGCTGACAAGCAAAAAATGAATAAAGGAGCCGTACATCTGATCGTCGATACAGCCATCTTGCAGAAACAGACATACCAGAAAACATACATATTGCTGGGTATTTTCTTCACGGCCGTCATATTGCTGACGGGACTATTCCACTTCATGCTGCAACGGAATATCTTTGGCCCCATCGGAAACATAAAGTGCGCCATGGAGAAGCGCGCAAAGGGAAGCAAGAACGCCTATGCCATGATCTGCCACAATGATGAAATCGGCCGGATGGCCGAATCCTTCAACGGCATGCTGGACAGGGTCGCGGAGGGCGAAAACCGCCTTACGTCCGTCCTCAATACCGTTGTCGATGGCATCATCACGATTGACGAGCACGGCACAATCCAAAGCTTCAATCCGTCAGCCGAACGACTGTTTGGCTACAAGACAGAGGAGGTTGTCGGCCATAATGTAAAGATACTGATGCCCGACCCTTACCATTCCCAGCATGACGGATACCTACATCATTACAATACAACGGGAAAGGCAAAAGTCATCGGGACCGGCCGCGAAGTCACCGCCAGGCGCAAGGATGGATCGACCTTCCCGATGGAACTGGCGATCAATGCCACGAGCGTCGGCGGCAAAAAAATGTTTGTCGGCAGCGTACGCGACATCACCGAACGCAAAAACGCGGAAGAACAGCTCTCCCAGTACGCATCCGCCATGGAAGTGAAGAACATAGAACTGGATGTTTCGCGCATAGAGGCGGAAAAGGCGCGCGAGCAGTCGGAAATCGCCAACAAGATGAAGTCTGAGTTCCTGGCCAACATGAGCCACGAGATCCGCACCCCCATGAACGGCATCATCGGCATGACTGAACTTTTGCTCGGCACACAGCTGAACGAACGGCAGGAACATTTTGCCAAAACCGTCGCCGTATCGGCCGAATCCCTGCTGACCATCATCAACGACATCCTTGACTTTTCCAAGATCGAGGCCGGCATGATGGATTTTGAGTCCATCCCCATCAACCTTCTGCACATCGTGGAAAGCACGGCCGAGCTTTTGTCTATCAAGGCGCGTGAAAAGAACCTGGAACTGATCGTGCGCTATGCTCCGTCGACGCCAAGGCACCTGATCGGCGATCCCGTGCGCATCCGCCAGGTCATCAACAACCTTCTGTCCAACGCCATCAAGTTTACCGAAAAAGGACATGTCATTCTCAACATCGAGAACATAGGTGGAGCGCCCGCCGGCAAGGTGGCTATAAAAGTATCGGTTGAAGATACCGGCATCGGCATCGCGCCAGAATTCAAGGACATGTTATTCGAAAAATTCACGCAGGCCGATGCCTCGACAACGCGAAAATTCGGCGGAACGGGGCTCGGCCTTTCAATCTGCAAGCGCCTGGCTCAAATGATGCAGGGCGACGTCGGCGTCGAGAGTACGCCGGGAAAAGGCTCCACCTTCTGGGTCACGATGATCACGGAGACAAGCGGCGAAGAAATCTCGCCTCTTTCCGAATGCGACGTGTCGCCGGACCTCCTGCAAAGCCTGCGTGTTCTGGTCGTGGACGATGTGCTTGTCAATCAGCAGATTCTGAAGGAAGGACTTTCCCTGGTTGGAATGAGCGTAGACAGTTGCTCGTCCGGGGCGGAAGCCCTGCAAAGGTTGAAGACGGCCAAAGCTTCCAGCATGCCTTACAAAGTCGCCATTCTCGACTATCTCATGCCGGAAATGAACGGCGAAGCTTTGGCAAGACAGATCAAGGCCGATCCCGACATTGCGAGCACGGCCCTGATCATGCTGACCTCTGCTGGGGCCCGCGGGCATGAAAAACGCTTTGAGCAGGCCGGGTTCTCTTCCCTCCTCTCCAAACCCATCCGCCTCCATCCCCTGATTGAAACGGTGGCCACGGTATGGGAGGCTTTTGACAGAGGTCAAACCTCCGGCATTATCGTCGACAGCCTGCATATGCAACGCCGGAAGAAAAAACTTGAGGAAACCCGCTTTAACGGCGCTAAAGTCCTGCTGGTCGAGGACAACCGCATCAATCAGGAGTTTGCGACGGAAATCCTGCAAGGTCTTGGCTGTGAAACCGACATTGCCGTTAACGGCAAGGAAGCGTTGCGTCTTGCTGCTGAAAAGCCGTTCGACGTTATTTTCATGGATTGCGAAATGCCCATCATGGACGGCTTCGAGGCAAGCCAGGCCCTGGTAAAAATGAAAAGCGACGGGACTATTCCCAACATTCCCGTCGTCGGCCTGACTGCCAACAGCCTTAAGGGCGATCGCGAACGCTGCCTCGCCGCCGGGATGGCCGATTACATGACCAAGCCGCTGCGGCGCGAAGCAATGATCAAGATGCTCTCCAAATGGCTGCCGAAAGACCTTGTGCACAATCCCGATGAAGAAAACGCGCGCAACATGCTTGCGGGCATCACTGTGATGCTGGTCGAGGACAACCGCGTGAACATGGAGTTTGCAACCGAAACGCTTCTTGAATTTGGCTGCAAAGTCGTTCCCGCCCGCAATGGAAAGGAAGCCGTGGATCTCGTGCGCAAGGATAACATTTGCGCGCTTATCCTGATGGACTGCCAGATGCCCGAAATGGATGGTTATGACGCGACACGCGCCATCCGTAAACTGCACACGGACGCCAACCTTCCCCGCCTGCCGATCGTAGCGCTGACAGCCAACGCCATGAAAGGCGACCGCGAGAAATGTCTTGAGTCCGGCATGGACGACTATCTTTCCAAGCCGCTTAAAAAAGATCAATTGCTGGCTATACTGCTCAAATGGATTCCCGAAGAAAAACGCGGCAATGCGCCAGATGGAAAGAACGACCATGACATGCCGCCGCTGATCGACAGCGACATGTTTGACGAAATGCGTACTGTCATGGGCGACAACTTCGTTGCCACCATACGCCTCTTTCTTAACAACACGGCCTTTCTTCTGGACAACATGGAACGCGCCATAAAACAAAAGCGCGAGCCGGAGGCGCTGGCGCTGGACGCCCACTCGCTCAAGTCGTCAAGCGCTTACATGGGCGCGGCGAGACTTTCCTCCACTGCAAAAATGATGGAAGAGGAAGCGCGCCGGCATGACGAAATAGAGCGCCTGTGGCCGGCCCTGGAGTCCATGAAAGAGGCTTGGCGACAGACGCGGCAGGCGCTCGATCAATATCTGGAGAAGACAGGCATGGAGAACGCCGCATGAAAGGGAAAACATCATGACTGAGGAACGTTTCAGCAATACGCATGTCCTGCTGGTGGAAGATGACCGTACACACCGGGATTTTATCGCCCAAATCCTCGAAAATATAGGCTGCAAGGTAATCATCGCCTTCAACGGCAGCGATGCGCTTTCGTTTATCAAAAGACACCGCTATGATGTCATACTGATGGACGTTGAAATGCCGGAGATGGACGGCATCGAGGCCGCCCGCGCCATCCGCGAAATGAAGCGCCGCGGCGACATTGCCGACGAAGTGCCGATCATCGCGATTACAGCCAACCACGATCCCGAAACCGAACGCGCCTGCATTGATGCCGGCATGGTCGGCCTTATCCCGAAACATGTCTGGAAGCCGAAGTGGGAGCCCTCGATCAGGGAGAAAATGCTGCAATGGCTTCCTGCTACAACATCTTAAGAAATGGAGAGATAAAATGACAACCATCGTAAGCGCGTCCGTTCTTGATCTTGCCGCCGTCAGCGAGGCAAAGGCCATGATGAAGGACAAATTCCCGAAGATGATCGGCTATTTTCTCGAAGACAGCGTCATGTACGTGAAACAGGTGGAAGACGGGCTCGCCGCCAATAATGCCGAAGCCGTCGTGCCGCCCGCGCATACGCTGAAATCCTCCAGCCGCCAGATGGGGGCCATAGTCCTGTCGGGGATCGCCAAGGACATGGAACTTACGGCACGCGAGGTCGTCAAGGGCAACGGATCGCTCGACCCCATTCGCGCCCGCCTGCCGGAGCTTAAAGACGCGCTCTCTAAGACACAGCAGGCCTATGAAGCCTATGGCAAGAGCTAGGAGCAAGTCTTTAGCTTGAATAATTAGGGTCAAAACCCAATTCAACCAATTGTTGTATTGGCTAAAAATGGTCGGAATGCCAGGAAAAACAGCGAAACCGTGGGAGGTCCCACGGCGAGCTGTTTTGACACCGCAGAACAATCATTTTGAGCCACCCCCGTAGGGGCACGGCACATGAGTTTATTGACGTTTGGACAGATTTTCCCCCTCACCCCAGCCCTCTCCGCGAAGAGGGTGGCTGACCACCGCTTATGCACCGGGGATTTGTTAGTTGGAGGCACGGGCCGGAATCGAACCGGCATTCAAGGATTTGCAGTCCTCTGCATCGCCATTCTGCCACCGCGCCAACGGGAAACACGAAGCGATTTATAACAAACTCTTGGTAAAAGTCTAGCAAAATATACATTCTGTAAAATTATTGATCCTGCCGGTACACTTTAGCCCTTATCCCAAACTGCCCAATTCTATTGGCAGCCCGGATACGAATTGATCAAAGTATTTATGAAGGTCGTCCCCGGCAAAGGAAGGAACTGCCGAAACCGTGAAGTGGCGCCCGTGGAAAAACTCCGCCGCCAGCGATTTCTGACTGTCGTTGCGATGCGCCAGCTCCCACGAGGCTTCTTCACACAAAAGGCCATAGGATATGAGGTCGGCCATTTTGTGCAAAAACTGATCGGCAACCGCTTCCGTCGCCTGCTCTGATGTCTGGCGCAACTGAATCAATGCGGCATCCATCTCCGACGTCATGGCAGCAAGGCGGGATTTGTGCACGGCCATGGATGCCGGCAGGCCATTTCCGATAGCCTTCAGACGGGTAATAAACTCGCGGTCGCCGGAAGCCTTCCCGGTAATCATCCTCATCAGCTCCAGCGCCTGAATTTGTTCCGGCCCTTCCCAGACCGGAAGAACCATCGCATCGCGGAATTGGCGTGCGACGGGATAATCTTCCGTATAGCCATTGCCGCCGACCAGTTCCAATGCCTTTTGCGCACACCATACGGCCCGATCTGCCGTTTTAAACTTGGCCAGCGCCGTCATCAGGCGCATCCATGATTCCTTTGCCGGATCTCTTGCCGCTTCATCAAAACTGCGCGCTGCTTCAAAAGAAAGCGCAGTCCCGGCCAGCCATTCCACGCCGATTTCAAGAATGCGTTTTTGAACCATCGGCCGTTCGATCAATTTCTTGCCAAAAGTTTCACGGCTCGACGCCCAGCACAGAGCCTCCACATAGGCGCGACGCATAAATCCAGCAGCAATCACCGCGTTGTGAACACGGGAGCAGCCCAGCGCCGACATCATGGTTTTTAAACCTTTGCCTGGCGGGGCAATCTCGTAAGCCAGGGCCCCTTCCAGGTTCACTTCCACCGTCGGCAGAGCGCGTGTCCCCAATTTCCGTTTCAGGTGGGTGATCGTGTAGTTATTGGGCGTCTCCCAGTTCCCGTCAATGCAGCCGGGAACCAAATAAAGACCGATCCCCTTGCTTCCTTCCGGCGCCCCGTCGGGACGCGCCGTTTTTATGCCGATGAATTTTCTGAAGCCGAAAGCGCTGGTAAACCAGTTGTGTCCAAACAGGCGGAAAACACCGCTTTCATCGCCCTCTTTCACCGCGCGGGTTACAGAACCGCCAACATCGCTTCCACTGTGTCTTTCCGTTGCCCAGGTGCCGCAGACGGCGGTCTTTCCATCCGTGCGCAAGACTTCAGGCAGGAACCGTTTTTTTATATCCGCAGGCGCAAGCCGGTCGAGCACAAAAGCCACGGGATGAGTCATCGCAAAAGGGCAACCGGTCGAGATGTCGGTTTGGCCTATCAAATAGGCTGCTGTAAACGGCAACAAGTGCGATTCAGGATTTTGGCGGTCAAAGCAGGCCGCGATCAGAGCGCGGCGGTAAAGTTCCTGCTGGCAATCTTCATATTCCCCGTTCAGCCGCAATTCCGCCTGTCGCCCCGTCGGTCTTGTAAAACTGTCTGGAATGTCTTTCAGCACGGGCTGGAAATCCTGATCGCTCTCTGTCGCCTGAACATCAAGACGTCCGCTGGCAAAACTGCCAAGATCGTGCAAAACCTGGCGCCGACGGCTCAGCATATCCGGCGCCAGGCGGGTCAATACAGCTTCCAAATTCCGATCCGTATCAAAAAAATTAAGCCCCCGCACTTTTGCAGGCCAGCTCAGCGGCCCGCGCCTGCCATTGTCTGACATTGAACTCTCCCTCTAGCGTTTCCAATTAAGTAAAAGAGTGGTATCAAGATTGCACAACTTTCATGCGTAAACAAGCCGACTGCTATCCAAGGCCAGAACTCATTAGGATCAAAATTCAATTTAACCAATTGTTACATGCGAGCAAAAAAACACTTCCTTCTTGCAAGGAGCCTGAAACAATTGTATTTTTTCCTGAAACGTTTTCATCTTTTTGATCCGGGAAGACAGCTGCAAATGCGCCAATACGCTGCCAAAATCATTACCACAAAACAGGCTATCCGTTCTCAGCTAATCGCCATCGGCATTCTTGCAGCCGCTGTCTTTTTATCGCCTCTTCCCGCTTTTGCAAAAACTGATCAGCCGGCGGAAAAGTGGCAGCCGCATGTCGACATGGAAGGACGCCTGGGCTCAGAGCGCTCGCTCGGCGAGCTCGGCTTTTTTATGCCACTGGCGCAAGACAACGATACGCTGTTCTTCAGCGACATCCGCGCCCGCTTCGATAACTCCGACAACAACGAAGGCAACTTCGGCTTTGGGGTGCGTCAAATGCAAAGCAATGGATGGAACCTGGGCGCCTACGGTTATTACGATCGCCGGCACAGCGAAACGGGCAAATACTACAATCAAGCCACGCTTGGCGTCGAAGCCCTGACGCAAAACCTGGACCTTCGTGCAAACGTCTATCAGCCTTTCGGCAGCCGCAGTCACGTACTGAGTTCGACCGCAGGCGGCACGTCGGCGCAGATTTCCGGCAGCACAGTCCAGATCGTCACGACAAGTGGTTCGGAAACACGCGAAGTTGCCATGGGCGGTTTTGACGCCGAGGTAGGCATACGCATGCCTGTTTTCAGCAAAGATGACACGACTCAACTGCGCGCCTATGCCGGCGGCTATCATTTCGATGCCGACGACGCACGCGCCGTCGAAGGACCCCGCGGCCGGCTGCAGCTGACGCTGGACGAAGTACCCTATCTTTGGAACGGATCGCGTGTCGATTTCGGCGCCGAAATACAGCACGACGACCCGCGGGGCACTCAGCAGTTCCTTACCGTGCGCCTCCGCATCCCCCTGCAGTTCCGGGACGATGACCGCCCGGCGCGCGCGCTTTCATCCATGGAGCGCCGCATGACCGACCCGATCGTGCGCGACATCGACATCGTGAGTCAGCCGTCGGTCAGGGCCACCGGCACCAGCTCGGTCGAAACGGCTGACGAGACGGCGGGCGGCCAGACGCTGACCTTGTTAACCACATCGAACACAACGGGTGCCAACCTGCCGGCCAGTGTGGCCGCGGCGGGAGCAAACAGCACCGTCATTGTTTCCGGTACGTTCAACACAAGCGCCATCGTTGCCCTGCAAGCCGGCCAGACGCTGATAGGCGGCGGCGATCTTGGCGTGCGCAACTCCGGAAGCGGCCGGACCGCGACGCTTACCCTGTCCGGCGGCACGATCACCGGCGCCGTGGCCGGCAACAACCCGGCCGTCGCGATGGCGAACAACAGCACGCTGACGGGAATGACGGTCAGCAATACAGCCACCGGGGGTGGCACACCGAACCCGTTTGCCGTCCGCGCCAACGGCGTCACTGGCGCAACCGTAAGCAACAATACCCTGACGGGAATAGGCGACGGGGGAGGCGGAACGGCACAGGCGCTGCTGATTACCGGAGCGTCTAGCAACATATCTGTTTTGAATAACACCCTGACAGCCACCGGCATCACTGGGATCACCGTCGGCCTTAACGTTGTCAACTCGACAAACATTCTTGTCGTCGGAAACACGATGAGCGCAACCAGCAATCCTCCGGCGACGCAAAGCCGCGCCATTGTCGTCAACAACGGAAGTTTTTCCGCAGGTTCGACCGGCAACACCATCATTAACGGCATATGTTCGGTTGCCTTGGCCGGCACCGGCAGCATAGGTCTCGTAGGCGGCGGTACCTGCCCATAAGAAATATATGATTGCGCCTGTCTTCTTGAATAGAGTCAGCGACACTCGCGTCGCTCGTCTTTGAGGCAATTGCCTGATATCACCTTTTTGCCGGAGCGTTTCCCAATGCCCCTGGAAACAGAAGAAAAATGGTGGAGGGGGAAGGATTTGAACCTTCGAACTCGTAAGAGGGCAGATTTACAGTCTGCTGCCATTGACCGCTCGGCCACCCCTCCGCCTGGAAGACCTATATAAATAAATATAATAAGTCTTTCAATATCCACCTAATTAAGGTAAGTTGCCTTTCCCTGTCAACGAAAGATTTAAAATATGTCAGAACGAGAGCGCGGATTTAAAGGCAAAGGTGGCGGCAAAGATCGCCCACGAAAACAAGGCTTTAGCCGCGATCGGGGCGACCGTCCCGCCCGTGGGCGGGGTGGCTTTGGCGACCGCCCTCCCCGTGGGGACAGGCCGTTCCGCAGCCGGGATGACCGGGGAGGATTCGGCGACCGCAAGCCGCGCGGTGACAGGCCTGACCGCCCTTTCCGCTCGCGGGAGAACCGCGATTTCGGTGATCGTCCGCCGCGTGGCGACAAGCCGTTCCGCAGGCGTGAAAACCGCGAATTTGGCGACCGCCCTCCGCGCGGGGATCGTCCGTTCCGCCAGCGGGACGATAACCGGGGATTCAAAAAGGACTTTGGCGACAGGAAGCCTTTCCGTTCGCGCGAAAACCGTGATTTTGGCGATCGTCCGCCGCGCGGAGATAAACCGTTCCGCTCACGCGAGGACCGCGAGTTTGGCGACAAAAAACCCTTCCGCCCGCGCGAAAAGCGCGATTTCGGCGACAAGCCGTTTCGTAAGGACAGGGACAGACCCTTTGAAAAACGCGGCGAATGGAAAGACCGCTCCGACCGCAAGCCGCGCTTTGACCGCAAACCCCGTTTTGAAGAAAAACAGGATTTTGAAGACAGGCAGCAACGCCGCGACAACCGCCCGGGAAAACTTGAAATGCCCGGACAGCGCCAAAGCTATGGCACGCCGTCGCCGCTTTTCGTCTACGGCAACCACGCGGTCAGCGCCGCATGGCTCAACCCCGCGCGCAAGATCAGCCGTTTGCTGGCGACCGAAGGCGGGCTTCGTTCTTTCGATGAAACGCTGAAAAAGACCGAGGTACGCGGGCTTGAGCGTCCCGAAGCCGTCGTGGTCGAGCGCGAGGACATCGAACGTCTCCTCCCGCGCGACGCGGTGCATCAAGGTCTGTTGCTGGATTGCGAGCCGCTTGAAGAAGTCTTCCTGCAGGACATTCTGATCTCGGCCCCCGATGACGCCATTATCATCATGCTGGATCAGGTCACCGATCCGCACAATATTGGCGCCATCATGCGCTCGGGCGCGGCCTTCGGCGCCTCGGCCGTCGTAGTGCAGAAGATCCATGCGCCGGAGATCACGGGCACGCTGGCCAAATCGGCCTCGGGCGCGGTCGAGCATATTCCGCTGGTGCGCGAGGTCAACCTGACCCGCGCGTTGGAACAAATGAAGGAAGCCGGCTTTACCTGTATCGGCCTTGACGAACGCGGTTCGGAAACCCTGGCCGAAGCCAAGCTTTCGGGCAAGATTGCGATCGTGCTGGGCGCCGAGGGCGACGGCATCCGCAAGCTGGTAGGCGAAACCTGCGACAAGCTGGTCCGCCTTCCCACGGGCGGCGATATCGCCAGCCTCAACGTCTCCAACGCGGCGGCCGTATCGCTGTACGAGCTGCGCCGAGGGTAGTCTCCTCCTATGGTCGCGACCCTTCTTCTCAGCGTTCAGGAAGCCTGCGTCACTTTCGGCGAAAAGCGCCTGTTTGAAAACCTGTCCTTCAATATCAGCGAGGGCGACAAGATCTGCCTCGTCGGCAAGAACGGATCGGGCAAGACGACCCTTATGAACATCATCACTGGCAAGCAGGACCTTGACGACGGCGAGCGCTGGCTTCTGGAAGGCACGAGCATCGGTTATCTGCAACAGGACATCGTCCCGGTCGAAGGCCAGACGGTCTATGACTTCGTGTTCGAGCAGATCAAGAAAGACGGGCAAGAAGAAAACAACCGCTACAAGGTCGACATGGTCATCCAGCCGCTGGAGCTCAACCCCGCCGACAAGATGACGAAACTCTCGGGCGGACAGCTGCGCCGTGCGGCGCTGGCCCGCGCGCTGGTCGAGGACCCGGACATTCTGCTGCTCGACGAACCGACCAACCACCTTGATCTTGACGTCATCGAATGGCTGGAAAATTACCTGAAGAACCGCCGGGGCGCCATCGTCTGCGTCAGTCACGACAAGGCTTTTCTGGGCAATATATCGGACAAGGTTTTCTGGCTCGACCGCGGACGGCTTCGCGTCTGTCCGCAAGGTTTCAGCTATTTCGACGAATGGTCGACCATGCTGCTGGAACAGGAAGAGCGCGAGCTTCACAACCGCCAGAAGGCCTTGGATCTTGAGGTCGAATGGGCCAGCCGCGGCGTGAAAGCAAGGCGCAAGCGCAACATCCGCCGTCTTGAAAAGATGAAGGAAGAACGCGCGAAACTCAAATCCGACAAAAGCGCCTTCCGCCGTCTGATGGCAAAGATCGAAGTCGATCCCACGGGCGGCGACGAGTTCGAGCCATCGTCCAAAATCGTCGCCGAATTTTTCAAGGTCGACAAGAAGTTCGCGGAGGACGGGGATGAAAAGCTGATCCTCGACAAATTCAGCGTTCGCATCCAGCGCGGCGACCGCATCGGCATTCTGGGCAAGAACGGCTCGGGAAAGACGACGTTTTTACGCCTTCTGATCGGTGAACTGAAGGCCGATATGGGCAAGGTGAAACTGGCCAAGAACCTTGAATTTTCCTACTTCGACCAGAAGCGCAAGGACCTTGTGCCCACGCACACGTTGCAGCGCACGCTCTGTCCGCAAGGTGGCGATTACATCAACGTCATGGGCAAGACGCGCCACGTCTGCGGCTATCTGAAAGACTTTCTGTTCGACCCCATGCTGGCGCAGCATCAGGTTGGAACATTGTCGGGCGGGCAGAAAAACCGCCTGATGCTGGCCAAGGTCCTGGCCAATCCCAAGGGGCTTCTGATCCTTGACGAGCCTACCAACGATCTGGACATGGACACGCTCGACATGCTCGAGGAAATTCTGGACCACTATGAAGGCACGCTCATCGTTGTCAGCCACGACCGCGACTTCCTTGACCAGACCGTCAGCAAGATTCTGGCCTTCGAGGGCAACGCCAAGGTCGAAGGCTATATCGGCGGCTACAGCGATTATCTGGAGGCCAAGAAGAACGGCGGCAAGCAACCCAAGGCCGAGATCAAACCCGCGTTCATCAGGCCCGCGGTGTCGGCGCCCAAGCCCGCCGCTGCAAAATCAGCAGCGCCCGCCAAGAAGCTTTCCTACAACCTGCAATACGAGCTCGACCGCCTGCCGGGAAAGATCGAAAAGCTGGAAGAGGAAATCGCAGGTCTGGAAGCCACGCTCGACACGCCCAACCTATACGAGACGGACAAGAACGCCTTCCATCAGGCGTCCCGCGCCCTGCTCAACGCCCGCGAGGCGCTTGAAATCGCCGAAGCCCGCTGGCTGGAGCTTGAGGAAATGCGGGAAGCGTTATAATATTATCCATAATGTATTGGTTTACCAATCGTTTACAGGACTACAGTAGTATTAGTATTGAATCAAAACTCATTAACTGCAGAAGTTAATGGGTAAAAGCAATCTACTTTAAAGAAGGCCTTCTTTCGTGTCCGCTTTTAATCTTAGAGTCTCGCAAAAGCTCCCGGCGCTGATCGTTGCCCTTTGTGTGGTATCCGCTCTCGCCTGCGGCATGATTGCAGCACACAGCCTGACCAAAGACGGCATTTATCTCGCCACAGAGAAACTAATTGCACTTCGTTCATCGCGCGCAGCCACATTAAGACTTTATCTTGGCACGATTGAGCAAGATATGTCGTTTCTTGCCCGCCATGGTTATATACGTCAGGCGCTGAAAGACTTCATGGCGGCGTGGAAAAGCCTGGAGAACCTTCAAACAGAACACCTTCATAGTCTTTACATTGAAAAAACCCCTACCCCATCGGGAGGAAACACGAGTTTGATGGCGCTGACGACAGATCAACCTACAATACAGCTCATAAGCAACATCATCCCTGGATCCGGCATTTTCTTAAAACGCGCGGCTATTACGACTTCTTTCTCTTTGCTCCCAACGGCGATCTTGTCTACACGGCCTTCAAAGAGCGCGACTTTGCGACCAATATTTTAACAGGCCCATGGAAAGATACCGGGCTTGGAAAAGTTTTTAGGGCTGCCCATGACAATGCTGATCCCGATGTTCAGGCGTTTGCCGACTTCGAACCCTATGCTCCCAGCAACGGAGACGCCGCCAGCTTCCTGGCCCAGAAGGTTCTCAATCCCGATGGAAGCCTGGCGGGAATCCTGGCCTTCCAGATGCCTATCTCTAAAATCGACGAAGTCATGCAGGCGCGTGCCGGCATGGGGCGAAGCGGTGAAACCTATATTGTGGGCGCTGAAGATCTTTATATGCGCAACAACTCCCGCTTTTCCGATGAACCGACCATTCTAAAAACCAAGGTCCTCCCCGCGGCCGTTGCCCCCGTTATAGGCCAGAATGAAAACCGAAATGGCGTTCATGAAACACTGGATTACAGGGGAGTTCCCGTCTTCTCCGCCTACGAATCCTTCAACTTCAAAGGTACGCATTGGGTCATTCTAGCCGAAATTGAAAAATCCGAAGTCATGGAACCCGTTCATAATCTGCTCAAAAGAATGGCCACGAACATGGCTGCCGTCATCCTCCTGATCAGTTTTCTGGCTGTGCTCGCATCACGCAGGATTACGGTTCCGATCGCCCAAATCACCGCTCGTTTAAAGCAGCTGGCCGAGGGCCATCATGATATTGATATACCCGCGCACAAGCGAAATGATGAAATCGGAAAAATGGAGCAAGCCGTCGAAGTTTTCCGCGATCACGTCAAAGCTGCTGAAAAGCATGCCCAACAACAGAGCGCGCAATATGAACGGCAGGCGACTCTGCAAAAATTCGAGGCGCTGGCGCAAATGTCGGGCGGCATGGCGCACGAAATCAACAACGCCTTGCAACCCATATTGGGCTTGAGCGAAATCGTTAAGGAAGGCCTGCATGGCCAAAATCCGCACCTTGAAGAATGCATGGATATTATTTACAAGAGCGCCGACAATGCCCGCAAGATTGTAGGTGGCGTTCTGGCCTTTGGACGCAAAAACAGCGATCAGGAAAGAAATGTCATACAAGCCGAAAGCGCCATCAATGAAGCTATATGGTTTGCCCAACAGCTCCTGCCATCAACTGTTGGTATTATTAAGTGCGGCATGCATCATGAAGTAAACGATGCCCTAACCTCAGGTGAAGAACACGGATACAGGATCAATATCAACCGTGTCCGGCTTATTCAGATTATTACCAATCTCTTTTCCAATGCCGCGCATGCCATGAATAATAAAGGACGCATCTTTATCGATCTCAGGCAAGAATTTGTAAGCGACCCGCATCTTCTGGCTGGAAAATTGCCGCCGGGTAAATACGTCATTCTCAGCATTCGCGATGAAGGACATGGCATGGATGAAAAAACCATGGCCTCGGCATTTGACCCTTTCTTCACGACCAAGAAAGTCGGCGAAGGCACGGGGCTGGGCCTTTCCATCGTCCATGGCATCATCAAGGAATGGAACGGCAACATAACGGTCGAAAGCACGATCGGCAAAGGCACGACTTTCAGGATCCTGCTGCCTCATGCCGAAGAAAAACGGCAGGCCCCTGAGAGCTGATCCAGCCTCTCATCCCCCACGTATAAGGTACGTTAAAAGGCCTTCACTTTGGGGCCAAAGGATAGTAATTTAACGGCACAGAATTAAAATCGACCTTACGGAAAGGGTTATAAAGATGAGCAAAATCATAGGCATAGACCTCGGAACGACCAACTCCTGCGTCGCGATTATGGAGGGTGACAAGCCCCGCGTCATCGAAAACGCGGAAGGCGTGCGCACGACCCCCTCGATTGTGGCCTTTGCCGACGACGGGGAAAAGCTGGTCGGCCAGCCGGCCAAGCGCCAGGCGGTCACGAATCCTGAAAAAACCCTCTTTGCCATCAAGCGCCTGATCGGCCGCCGTTTCAACGAGGCCGAAGTCAAGAAAATGCGCGACAAGTCGCCTTTCAAGATCATTGAAGGCGAGAACGGCGATGCCTGGGTTGAAGTGGCGGGCAAGAAATACGCCCCCTCGCAGATCAGCGCCATGGTCCTGCAAAAGATGAAAGAAACGGCCGAAGCCTTCCTTGGCGAGAAAGTCACCAAGGCCGTCATCACGGTTCCGGCCTATTTCAACGACAGTCAGCGTCAGGCAACCAAGGACGCCGGCAAAATCGCGGGGCTTGAGGTGCTTCGCATCATCAACGAGCCGACGGCGGCGGCGCTGGCCTACGGCCTCGACAAGAAGAACACCGGCACGATCATCGTGTACGATCTTGGCGGCGGTACGTTCGACGTTTCGGTGCTTGAGATCAACGACGGCGTGTTCGAGGTCAAAGCCACCAACGGCGATACTTTCCTGGGCGGCGAGGATTTCGACCTGCGTATCATCGACTTCCTGGCGGACGAATTCAAGCGCGAACAAGGCATTGATCTGCGCAAGGACAAGCTGGCACTGCAACGACTGAAGGAAGCCGCTGAAAAAGCCAAGATCGAGCTTTCGAGCACGACGCAGACCGACATCAACCTGCCCTTCATCACGGCGGACCAGGCAGGCCCGAAACATCTCAACATCAAGATGACCCGCGCCAAGCTTGAACAGCTGGTTGATGATCTGCTGAAAAAGACGCTTGAACCCTGCAAAGCCGCACTTAAGGACGCAGGCATCAAGACGTCCGAGATCGACGAAGTCGTTCTGGTCGGCGGCATGACCCGCATGCCCAAGGTCATCGAGATGGTCAAGGAATTCTTCGGCAAGGAACCGCATCGCGGCGTCAATCCCGATGAAGTCGTGGCCGATGGTGCTGCCGTGCAGGGCGGCGTTCTGGCCGGCGACGTCAAGGACGTCCTGCTGCTCGATGTCACGCCGCTTTCGCTGGGCATCGAAACGCTGGGCGGCGTCTTCACGCGCCTTATCGACCGCAACACGACGATTCCGACCAAGAAAAGCCAGGTCTTTTCAACGGCCGAGGACAACCAGAGCGCGGTCACCATCCGCGTCTTCCAGGGCGAACGCGAAATGGCCGCCGACAACAAGATACTGGGCCAGTTCGACCTCGTGGGCCTGCCGTCGGCTCCGCGCGGCATCCCGCAGATCGAAGTCACCTTCGACATCGACTCCAACGGCATCGTGCAGGTTTCGGCCAAAGACAAGGCGACGGGCAAGGAACAGCAGATCCGTATCCAGGCCTCGGGCGGCCTTTCCGACGCCGACATCCAGAAAATGGTCAAGGACGCCGAGGCCAATGCCGAGACCGACAAGAAGCGCCGCGCCGAAGTGGACGCCAAAAACCACGGCGAGTCGATGGTCCATGCGACTGAGCGTTCATTGAGCGAACTTGGCGACAAGGCGCCCAAGGACGACAAGGCCGCAACAGAAAAAGCCATTGCCGACCTGAAAGAAGCGCTTAAAACCGGTTCAACCGATGAAATCAAGAAAAAGACCGAGGCGCTGCAGCAAGTCTCGATGAAGCTGGGCGAGCATGTCTACAAAGCCCAGCAGGAGGCGGCCGCTTCTGGCGGCGCGACGGCGGGTTCGACATCGTCGGGCAGCGATGAAGCGCCCAAGGCCGACGCTGGCGAAAAAGTGGTCGATGCCGAATTTACCGAGGTCGACGACGACAAGCGCCGGGGTTCGGCGGGGTGATAAGTAAATGTTCTTAACCTGTCACCCCCGCTTCACGCGGGGGTCCGGCCAGCGGCGGAGCCGCAAAATATAACAGCGGTCCTGCTGTCTGATGAGACACAAGACGCGCTGACGCGCTACCGGATGCCGGAGCAAGTCCGGCATGACAATTCCTTAGGATTGTGGGCATGGCCAAAGAAGACTATTACAAAGTGCTGGGCGTCCAGAAAGGCGCAAATGCGGATGAACTGAAAAAAGCCTACCGCAAGCTGGCCATGCAATATCACCCGGACAAAAACCCTGGCGATAAAACCTCTGAACAGAAATTCAAGGAAATCAACGAAGCCTATGACGTCCTGAAGGACGACCAGAAACGTGCGGCCTACGACCGTTTCGGTCACGGCGCGTTCGACATGGGCAGCAGAGGTCCCGGCGCTGCGGGGCCTGGCGGCGCGGGCGGTTTCAGCGGATTTTCCGGCGCCAATTTCGGCGACATTTTCGAGGAAATGTTCGGCGACATCATGGGAGGCCGCAACCGCGGCGGTGCCAACGGCGCACGGCGCGGCGCGGACACGAGTTTCGAACAGGACATCACGCTTGAAGAAGCCTTCAAGGGCAAGGACGTCACGATCAAGGTTCCAAGCTGGTCTTCCTGCGCGGACTGCAGCGGATCGGGTGCGGAGAAAGATTCCAAAACTGAAACCTGCGGCGGTTGCCACGGCTCGGGCCGCGTACGCGCCCAGCAGGGTTTTTTCACGGTCGAACGCACCTGCCCCACCTGCAACGGCGCGGGCAATGTCATCAAAAATCCCTGCAAGACCTGTTCGGGCGCCGGGCGCACGCGCAAGGAAAAAACGCTTCAGGTCACCATCCCCGCCGGGATTGAGGACGGTGTACGCATCCGCTTGACCGGCGAGGGCGAGGCCGGTGTGCGCGGCGGGCCTTCGGGCGATCTTTACGTTCTTTTGAGCGTCAAGCCGCACCGCTTCTTCCAGCGCGAGGGGGCGGATCTTTTCTGCCGCGTCCCTGTTTCCATCAACACGGTGGCGCTGGGCGGTTCGATCGAAGTGCCCACAATCGAAGGCAAGCGCACCAATATCACCATTCCCGCCGGAACCCAGACAGGCCAGCAGTTCCGCCTACGCGGCAAGGGCATGTCGATCATGAAGCGTCAGGAACGCGGCGATCTTTTCGTCGAGGTTGCGGTCGAAACCCCGGTCAACCTGACCAAAAAGCAAAAAGAGCTTCTGAAGGAGTTCGAAGAAGCCGGCCCCTCGGCCAAGACCAACCCGAATACGTCGAGCTTCCTCGACAAAGTCCGCGATCTGTGGGAGGATTTGAAGGACTGAGGACCTGTTTCATTGAAAGCGCGTTTCCTTTTTGAATCAGGTCGCAGTCACCCCGCGCTTGTCGCGGGGTCCAAAAGCCCGTCAGGGCTTCATGTAACTTATCAAATGCGCCGCATACGCGGCGTATTGGACCCCGGAACAAGTCCGGGGTGACAAGGAAAGAGGATATCTCAACACATGAAAATCGGCATTTTGGGCGCAGGCGGACGAATGGGGCAGATGCTCATCCGCGAGGTTCTCGAGAATAAAGGGCTTTGCACACTTTCAGGCGCAACAGAAGTGCCGGGTCACCCGATCATCGGCACAAAAATCACCGACGATGTCATTATCCGCTCTGAAAATCACGCGCTGTTTAAGTCGTCTTCCGTCATCATCGACTTTACAACCCCCTATGCCGCCATCGACCATGCCGCCATGGCGCATGAGCATGATAAGCCTCTGGTCGTCGGCACGACGGGCCTGAGTGATAGCCAGATCGGCGCGCTTGAGACAGCGGCCAAAAAAATCCCGGTCGTCTATTCCGCGAACTTCAGCCTCGGCGTCAATCTTCTGGCCGCGCTGGTTGAAATTGCCGCACAGAAACTGAGCGCCGATTACGACATTGAAATCTTCGAAGCCCATCACCGCCACAAGAAAGACGCGCCGTCAGGCACGGCCTATATGCTGGGCAAGGCAGCCGCCCGCGGCCGCGGCATCGAGCTTGAGGGCATGATGACCCCGGCCCGTTTCGGCGAGATCGGCGCCCGCGTACCGGGCACGATCGGCTTTTCGGTTTTTCGCGGCGGCGACGTCGTAGGCGACCACACCGTGACACTGGCGGGCCCGGGCGAACGAATTGAACTCGGCCACAAAGCCTCCGACCGCTCGATCTTCGCCAAGGGCGCGGTCAAGGCCGCACTTTGGGTTGTCGGCCAAAAACCCGGCCTTTACAGTATGCGGGATGTTCTGGGGATATAACTATTAAATAACAATCACTTATCACCCTCTCGCCGTAATCGAGCCAACCCTCTATACTCATGGCCGTGTCACACAGTAACCCTTAAGGAACACCCGCCATGAAACTCCCCTTTATTGATAAAAAATCTGCCAAGGCCCTGCCGATCACGCTTCTGACGGAAAAAGAATTTGACGGCTGGCTTAAAAAGCAAGACACGCTGACTCAAAACTTCCTGAAAGGAAACGGATTCAAGGGCAAAGCGGGCGGCATGGCCGTGATCCCGGGCAAGGACGGATCACCAGCGCGCGTCGTGGCGGCTCTGCCTGAAAAAGGCACGATGTACGACATCGCCGATTTTTCAGCGCGCCTTCCCAAGGAGCCGGGCGAGTATTATATCGACACGAAGCTCGATCCCGACCGGGCTACGGAGATGGCACTAGGCTTTGCTCTCGGCAGCTATAAATTCACCGCCTACAAATCCAAAAAAGATAAAACCGAGGCCGCCAAGCTGGTTTGGCCGGAGAAAGCCGATCAGGCTTTTGTCGAAAGCACAGCCAAGGCCGTCTTTCTGGTCCGCGATCTGGTCAACACGCCCTCCAACGACATGGGACCCGCGGAACTGGCCAAGGCCGGGAAGCATCTGGCCGATCAATTCAACGGCGCCAGCGTCAAGGTCATCACCGGCAAGGACCTTCTGAAAGAAAACTATCCCGCGATTTACGAGGTCGGCAAGGGCAGCCCGCGTGAACCGCGCCTCATCGACATCCGCTGGGGCAAGAAAGACGCGCCCAAAGTCGTGCTCGTCGGCAAGGGTGTCTGTTTTGACACGGGCGGGCTTGACATTAAAGACTCCAGCTCGATGCTGCTCATGAAAAAAGACATGGGGGGCGCAGCGCACGTATTGGGCCTCGCACAGATGATCATGGATGCCAAGCTTCCCGTCAATCTCCGCGTTCTTATCCCCGCCGTTGAAAACTCGGTCGACGGCGATGCGTTCCGCCCCAGCGACATCATCAAATCGCGCAAGGGCCTGACCATCGAAATCGGCAACACCGACGCCGAGGGCCGCCTGATACTGGCCGATGCGTTGACCGAGGCCTGCCGCGAAAAGCCCGATCTGGTCATCGATTTTGCCACGCTGACGGGCGCGGCGCGCACGGCGCTCGGCCCCGATCTTCCGGCCATGTTCTCCAACGACGACAAGATAGCCGAGGCGCTCTTGAAATCGTCCGAAAAAACGGGCGATCCTATGTGGCGTCTGCCGCTGTGGGGGCCTTACGCCAGCTGGCTGGACAGCCCCGTGGCGGATACAAACAACGTCGGCGGCGGCTTTGCGGGCGCGATCACGGCCGCGCTTTTCCTGCAGAAATTTGTCGATGAAAAAACGCCGTGGGTGCATCTGGACACTTACGCGTGGAATGCGGGCGGCAAGCCCGGACGTCCGGCGGGCGGCGAGGCTTTGGGCATGCGCGCAGGGTTTGATCTTATTCAATCCAAGTTCGGCAAGAAGAAGCCAACAGGGCCAAAGAAGTAACATCTATGTCTACCCCCTCACCCGATTTCGTTGACACTCCATCACTCTCTCCCCCTTCAGGGGGAGAGAGAAGGGGTGAGGGGCGTTCTCTCGACCCTCGCATCCATCCTTATCGTCCTGATCTCGCCGCCTCCTTCCTTAAGGCACAGATCAAGGCTGACCGTTACGTGGAGGGGCAAGACCGCCCGGTCGTGGCCGGAACCGCGCCTTTGCGTGAAAAACCCGATCATTCCGCCGCCAAAGGCCGCGCCGAGTCCGAGCTTTTATTCGGCGAAGTCTTTACCGTTTACGAAGAAAAAGACGGCTGGTGCTGGGGGCAAAACAAGACGGACGGTTATGTGGGCTATGTCCCGTCCATCTGCCTTGGCAGAACGGAGGTCAAACCCGCGACGCATATCGTGGCCGCCCTTAAAACCCATGTTTATGCCGAGCCCAGCCTGAAGTCGCCGATCCTTGATACGCTGTCATTGGGATCGTCCCTGACCTCTGCGAACAAGGAAGAAAACGGCTTTTTGAAGATCGAGCCGGAAGGCTGGATTTACGCCAAACACGCCGCCGACAAGAACCTGCGCCTGCCCGATTTCGTCGAAACAGCGAAGATGTTTCTCAACACACCCTATGTCTGGGGCGGGCGTTCGGCCGAGGGCATCGACTGTTCGGGCCTGGTCCAGATCGCGCTGGCCCTTGCCGGCGTCAAGGCCCCGCGCGACACGGATTTGCAGGAAGCAGCGCTGGGCCAGCCTGTTGACGCGCCCAAACGCGGCGACATCGTCTTTTTCCCCGGCCATGTCGGCATCATGGAGGACGACCAGAACCTCGTCCACGCCAACGCGCATCACATGAAAGTTGTGTCCGAACCGCTGAAAGACGTGGTCGACCGCCTGAAGCCAAAACACGCCCAGCCCGTGACGTCGATCCGAAGATTATATAGCCGTATAAAATAAGAATCCGTCATCCCGGAGATTTGGCGCGCCGCTCTCAAGCGGCAATAGCGCCAAATACCAACATCCGGGATCCAGTGATGTCGGCGGCTTTTAAGCCGCCGTCTTTTCTGGACCCCGTATGATCAAAGTTTGATGCAAGGGCCCTCGGCCCGCATCAAACCTACGGGGTGACCACCTGCCGGATTCTTACTTTAAACGACTATAATTTTGGAGACTGGGCCTGCAGCTTTTCTGCCTCAATAAGGCGGGCCTTTTTAATCGCCTCAAGCAAGGGCATTGAAGCCTGCACTTCAAGTTTGCACTCCACTGTGACGGGCTTCTCGCCAGGTTTGGTGACCGCGTATTTTTCCAGGTTGTCAAAATCAAACCATGCTTCAACCCTTGTGCCGTCCGCATGAGTTTCGACCCAGTTGGGTTTTTTATCTTTCCGGCTACGGAAACTCTGCCATCTTTCAAGCCGGCTGCCATCGGGCCTTTCTTCAACGTAATCGGGATTGTCTCCCAGATTGCTTGAACCTCTCCATTCAGAAATCTTTGTTCCGTCAGGACGCGTGTCTATCCGCGCCGGCCCGTCATCGCGGCCGACGTAACCAAATCGATCACACCACTCTTCAATACGCCTGCCGTCCGCATAAGTCGTAATCTGCGTCGGCCCCTCCTGGCTCTTGCGCGGAACTCCTTCCTTAAAAAATATTTCAAATCTTTCTCCGTCGGACATTATCCTGATATACGAAGGGCCATCGTCACGATGTTCCTTGCCGTTTTTGCACCAGCGCTCGCTATAGCTGCCATTTGCCATTAATTTCACCTGGACCGGCCCCTCTTCACGGTGCAGTTCCCCGTTGCGGTGATAGCGTTCTTCAATTGTGCCGTCGCTGCTGGTAAAAACCTCCGAAGGTCTGCCGTTTTGGCTGTCTGACTTTCCTTCCTTGTTCAACCACTTTTCACAACGGGTATCTTTTCTTGATTCTATATAGTTTGGTCCGCCATCTACCCTGCATGGCCAGCCGTCCTTGAGCCACCATTCCTTCCGATCGCCCGATGGATGGATTTTTACCAACGCGGGACCGTCGTCACGGTCAAGACGGCCGTTCTTGAAATAGGCCTCAAATACATCTCCGTCTTTGTTTTTATAAACCTGCCTGCCATCGACCGCGCTATGCCAACCCTGATGCGCGGCCGCATCCACCATGTCAAGACTGACTCCTGCGACGCGCTCTTGCATCGTTTCCAGCATTGAGGTCCGCTGCCCCCGGCTCAGCAGCCGTACAACCCACGGCGCCATGACGATCATTTGCAGCTTTTTAAGCGCGGCATAATCGGGATTGTCCGGCATCAGATCGACGCCTTCAGCCTTGTAATTGGCCGCCAAATTCTCAATGACCTCCTTCTGATCCACCCCGTAAGGGTGATTGTCACCGCTATCCTTGGTTTTTTCCACCTCTTCCAAAACACTCATTTGTTTTTGAACCAGACGCCCGGCCCACGGATCGGCCTTTTCCAGCCGGCCGAGCGCATGCCCGAGCAGCGGGTGATCGAGGCGCAGATAGCGCATCATCGAATAAAGCAGCATCGTGCCGAAATAATCCGACATCTCATGCACGGATTTGGCCGGGACCGTGCCGCTTATCTTGCCGCTGATGCGCTCCAGCTCGTCAAAAAAGGTGTCACAGGCCTTGCGCAGTTTTTCCTCTTCCGGTCCTTTTTCCATGGCCTTCTGGATACGCTCATGGTTCAGCATAAGCCAGCTTTCATAGCTGGTTTCCGCCGTATCGCCGCCGCCAAGAGAAAAATGTTTATCGTACCATTGTTTGACGGCAAACGGCTGTTCCGGGAGGGCGCTTGGGTGCCGGGACGCCGAAATATTGCTGTTCAGGGTTACGTTCGTGTAATGATGCTGCATGTCATGATTGCCCGCCGTCATGATGGCTTGAAAGGCGCGCAACATGGCTTCGGGCTTATGGGGCTCGATCATCTTCAGCATGCTCTGGTCAAAGGCAAAGACCGGCACGGAAACGCTGTGCTTCTTTTCATCTTCAAAAGCCTGAATGAAGCCAAAAGCGTATTTCAACCCTTCATATTCATAGCGCCCGACGAACTTCGTGTCGTGTTTTCCGCGGAGCGTGTTAAATACATTATCCGGCGCAAGCATGATTTCGGACAAAACGGTGTTACGGGTCTCTGCCGCGACCCGTTTGAACAGTTTTCCCAGTTCGTCCGGGTCGGCCATTTTTTCAAGGCGCTGTTTTTTTTCAGCATCTAGCCCCGCGCCCGCTTGCCCGATATCGATCCTTATTTGGTTTGAAAATGCTTCTAAATAAGGCTTGAGCCGCTCGACTTCCAGACCCGCAACAACAGAGTTGTCTTTCTGCAAGCGCTTCATAAACTGGCTGTAGCGCCGCCACTGATCGCGGCTGATACTGGTGATAACCGGTGTTTCAAGCGCCATTTCAGTTCCTCTTCTTCCCCACATATATATTAACTAAGGTTTATTAATTATGGATTAACGTTATGTTAATAAAAATTCATTTCGGATCAATGCTTTAGGTGCTTTATGCTTAGCCTACGAGAGGAACACGGCCATGAACCTGAAATATTGCTCGATCACGGGGGCGGACAACGCGGTTAACCCGAAAGATCTGGCGGCTATGGCGAAGGAATACCCCTTTGTTGAATGGGCCATCTTGCTTTTGCCCGCGCGCATGGGAAAGCCCCGATTTCCGACCGCAGAATGGATCAAGGATTTTTCTAAAACATGCAAAGACAATAATTGCGCCATGCATCTATGTGACGAGGCGCTTTTGGGCTTTATCGAAGGAAAGAAAGAGACCCTTGACCTGATGCAGGGATTCAAGCGCATCCAGCTGAACCTGAAATTCGGCGACGTCGAAGGGAAGTATGATCCAAAAAAATTGGTCGAACGCGTCAAGTCGTCCCCGCAATGGCAGTTCATTATCCAATACGGCAAGGAAAAAAAAGGCCTTCTGCCTCTGTTAAAGGACATTCCAAATCACGCAGTGCTGTTCGATGAATCCGCCGGCCGTGGTCTGTTACCGGACAGCTGGGATGCGCCGCTGTCGGGCCATTTCTGCGGCTATGCCGGGGGACTTAACCCTGACAACGTCGGCAAAAACCTTGAAATTATCGCCAAGGTTGCGCCGGGTTACACGACATGGATAGACATGGAAACAGGTGTGCGCACGAATGATGTGTTTGATCTTGCCAAGGTCCGCCTTGTGCTGGAAACAGCCGCGCCCTATGCGCTTAAGAACGGATCCGCGCCAAAATCGCAGATGAAAATTTAGGCGTTACTTCTTCCCTGCGTCAAAAGCCTTATCGGCCTTGGGGGCGGCGTAGCCTTCGTCGGCTTTTTCCTTCTCGCCTGCTGGCGGCGCAGCTAACTCTTCCTCAACCGCTGACGTCTTTTCTTTCACAGGAGAATTTTTTTCTTCCTCCATTGGCTCGAAAATAACGTCTTTTGGAGCCACGGGAACCATCTGAATCTCAAGAACGGACGGAAATTTCACGATAGCCCCCGACGCCACATCATAAGTCGTTCCGGGAATAAGGCCATTAAACACGTTCCAAAAAGTGCTGGGAGATACCGTGGGTGAAATCGCCCGGATCGCCGTCTCATAACCGATTTTTTCGCATGTTATGATCATGTCGTAATTTTCTTTTTCAACACGCGTCTTGCCGGGTGTCAAAATCTTGTACCTGTGTTTGGGCGTATCAAGCGAGCAATCCGCCTGTTCCACGCCGGGCGTATATATCTCGATATGCTGAGTTGACTGGTCGAGGATAGTTGCGCAGCCTGAAAGCGCCCAAGCTGCAAAAACCCCAGACAAAACCGACAAAAACACGCGCTGCATTGAAAAACCCCTCTTGAAAGCAAGCCACCTCATTGCATTGTAAGCAGCGTTTCATGACTGCACAAGCTTGACATTTATCATAAAAATGGGTAGTTTTCTGCAATTCATAATCAACGGAGATGTTCTCATGAAAAAAGACACTGCCATTTTTACGCACGCGGCCTGCCAGCTCCATGAGACGCCCACCTCCTCCGCCAACTCCCCGGAAAGCCCGGCACGCTATGACGCCGTTATCGCGGCACTCAAAAAACCCGGCTTTGAAAGTCTGGACTGGCATGAAGACCCGCCAAAGGTGACCGTGGCGCAACTTGAATATGCGCATACACCGGCTTACGTGCAGGAAATGCTGGCCCAGAATCCAAAGCCTGGTGAATTTCTCTGGCTTGATCCCGACACCGCTATTTCCACCCGCTCCGTTGAAGCTGCTCTTCACGCGGCCGGGGCCGGGATCGCCGCCGTGGATCATGTCATGGCAGGAAATGCAAAGACCGCCTTTTGCGCCGTGCGCCCGCCGGGACATCATGCCGAAAAAGACAAGGCTATGGGCTTTTGCATCTTCGCCAATGCCGCGATCGCGGCATTGCATGCCGTCAAGGCGCACGGCCTGAAAAAAGTTGCCATTATTGACTTTGACGTGCACTACGGCAATGGCACGGCCAACATTGTGGATGGCAAGCCGGAGTTTCTCTTCGCTTCGACGCACCAGTTTCCGTTTTACCCCGGCACGGGTGACGCCAGCGAAAAAGGCAGCTTGGGCAATATCATCAACGTACCCCTGAAAAAGGACGACGGCAGCGCTGCGTTTCGCAAGGCGTTCACGGACACGATCCTGCCCGCGCTTGATCAATTCAAGCCCGAAATGATCGTGATTTCAGCCGGTTTTGACGCGCACAAGGACGATCCGCTGGGCAACGTCAACCTGACCGAGGCCGATTACGTCTGGGTTACGGAAGAGCTGCAAAAAATCGCGGCCAAGCACGGAAAAAGCCGCATCGTATCGATGATGGAAGGCGGGTATAACCTGACATCGCTTGCCAATTCCGCCGCGGCGCATGTGGGACAGCTGATGAAGGATGTTCCCGTGCCAATCCCGGCGCATCGCAATTCTCCGCCCAAACCCAAGGGTCCTAGCTCAAACGCCTGACAAGGCATTCCTTTACTTTTTGATATTCTCCGATAATGGCTTCCAGATACTCGGCCTTCTCCAGCGCCGATTGATCATGATTCTTTTCAGCGACAAAGCAAATGTCCGCCAAGTGCCGGGCGCCCAGATTGGCCGACGCCCCCTTGAACTTATGCGCAGCCATCCGCCAGTTTTCCAGGTTCATCTCCTGGCAAGCCTGCGACAATTTCTGGATGTTAAGATCGGCTTGCTCGAAAAACACGTCAAACAATTCTTTTTCAACCGCCTGATCACCCTCTGTAAACATTTCAAGATGACGCACATCGATAGCGCCATCGGAAGCCTTGTCACGGACAGGGGCACTGTTTCTTATTGCGCTTTCATCAGCCTCCGGCAATCCTGCCGGCAGCCACTTCTGCAAAAGACTGTATAGCAAGGCAGGATCAAGGGGTTTGCTGATATAGTCGTCCATGCCCGCCGCCAGGCATTTTTCCCGGTCGCCCATCATGGCATTGGCCGTCATCGCAATGACGGGCTTGCGTGTGCCCGTGCCTTCCTCCAGCTTGCGAATCCAGCCAACCGTTTCATAGCCATCCATTTCCGGCATCTGGCAGTCCAGCAAAATCAAATCGTAATGGCCGTCATCAATGGCCTGCAAAGCTTCTTTTCCGTTTTCCACGCAATCGTAGTTTTCAAGCCTGAATTTCTGCAAAAGTTTTTCCAGCAGCATGCGGTTGGTCGGATGGTCCTCAACAACCAGTATTTTTGCGGCTACATTAAGGCTCTCGTTAATTTCTGACTTTGAGATTCTTGACCGTTCACTGTCGGCCGGAAGCTCTATATCCCTTCGTTCCGTGAGCGGTAAATAAACCCTGAAGCACGATCCCCGCCCCACCGTGCTTTGCACCTTGATTTTTCCATCCATCATCTCTACCAGTTCGCGCGTAATGGCAAGGCCGAGCCCCGTACCGCCGTATTTGCGCGACGCCGCATTGCTGGCCTGGTAAAACTTGTTGAAAACAAGCTCTATCTGTTCCTCGGGGATACCGATGCCGGTATCTTTCACCTCTATCAGGATGCAGTTTTCCTTTTCATTTCGCTCCCATTTCGCACTCACATCGACGCCCCCGCTGGCTGTAAACTTGATGGCATTGCCAAGCAAATTGCGTATGACCTGTATAATCCTGCCCTCATCGCCCTCGACAAACCCCTGCAGTTCATCAGCGCAGCTTGTCGTAAGAACAATATTCTTGTTGGCGGCCAGCGCACAAAACAGCCCCGTTGCCTCATCAAACATCTGACGAAACAGAAACGGTTTACACGCAAGATCAAGGCTGCCAGCTTCGATCTTGGACAAATCAAGAATATCATTCAATATCAGAAGCAGGCTTCGCGCTGAATCATTGACGACACGATTGTATTCCGTTTGTTCATCGTTCAATCCCGTTTCCATCAGCATATTCGACATCCCGATAATCCCGTTCATGGGCGTACGCAGTTCATGGCTCATATTGGCCAGAAATTCGGATTTTGCACGGTTGGCGCTTTCAACCGCCACAACATGGCGCGCTTGCATGGCCTTGTGCCGGAAAACCTCCAGCGCGAGCGCCAGCTCGCCAAGCTCATCGGGCCTGGTTTTTCCCTCGATGCCAACGTAAAGCTCTCCTTTGGCAATTTTTGTCATGGAATCCGTCAGCTTCCGAAGCGGCTGCAAAATTGTTTTATAAACGCCCAGAAAACTCAGAATACCCAGACCGATAACGGCGAGCATAACGACATCCGTCACTTTCCGCGCAAAATGTATTCTTTCCTTTACTTCGTACGTCGCGCGATGGGCAGCGCCGTTATCAATTGCCATCAGGCTATCAATGGCGGCGCCGGAATGATCGATGAGATAGCGTATGCAGGCATCGGAAGCGACCACGAAAACCACCGCCGCCAGCAAGAGAGCGATCATTTTATTTCGAATCGTGGGGCGTAAGAATTGAAGCTTCATGCGCTACCTCCGGGCGGGACATGTTCTCAGATAACCCATCAGTCTTTCTCGCGTGAACGGCTTTGAAACGAACCCTCTGGCACCGCTGTTAATGGTTGCCACCCGGCTGTCAAGGGTGTCCTGGCTGCTGAACATGACAACGCAGGCCGCAGGATCTTCCTTGAGAAGATCCATCATGACGTCGATCCCGTTGCCATCAGGCAGATTTATATCGAGCAACACCATGTCCGGTCGAAAAGCCCGGTAAAGCGAAAGAGCCTTTCCCGCATCGGCCGACGTTGCAAGCGCGCACTCACCTTTCAAGGCGTTGCGCACAAGCCAGCGTGTCACGGCGTCATCCTCGACAAGCAAGACTCTTTTGTTTTTCTCGGGATCGAGCACGCTCGTCTCGGGGACCGAAACAAGATCCATAAGCGGAAAGACCTGTGACATTCTATCGTATTCACGCAGTGTTTTACCTTCAATCAAGCGTTGAGTCAGACGACGGTAGGCCGAACTTAAAACCAGCTTTTCTCCGCCCGTGGCCAGATCATACACCTCAGTGCAGGATGATAGTTCAGACTGACTGTGAATAAAGGCGGTTATGGCGCGGCCGGTCTCGATCATTTGCTCTTCAGAAACATTGCGGCAAATGACATAGATTTCACCATCCGTGCAGAAATAAGCTGCACCCAGCTTTGAACGAAAAACGTACTCCAGCAGCATGGACACGCCCACCTGGATTTCCGCGCTGCGGGCACAGGATGCAAGCTCCGGCGTTTCCACGCTCAGGCATTTCCAACCCTCCCAACTTGCCGGATCGCGGGCGATAGATTGAAATGCCGTCACAATCTCGCGTTCTGCTTCATCAACGTATATACGCATGCTTATATCTCCTTTTTCTTCGTTTTAAGTGTCGGGCAGCGTTCGATGTAAGCCAGAAGCTTTTCGCGCGTGAACGGTTTTCCCACAAACCCTTTGGCGCCAAGCTCCATTGATTTCATGACATTCTGGCGGCTGCCGTTTCCACTGAGCATGACGATATAGGCCCTGGGATCCATTTGCAGTATTTTTCCCAGGACATCCAGACCCGTAATATCCGGCAAATCAATGTCCAGAAAAACAATGTCCGGCGCCTTAACCGCATAAAGCATGATAGCGGCCTGCCCGTCTTCGCCTGACGACACCAGATACTCCCCTTTAAGTACGCCGTTCAAAAGCTTGCGCGAAAATGCATCATCCTCGACAAAAAGAATTTCGGGCGTGTCGCGCGCATCTCTTCTCTCGGCAATCGTCATGACAAGATTTTCATCCAGGGAAAGACCAAGGATATTTTCTTTTTTCAGCTGGCGCGCCTGAATGTCCAGTGCTTGCCTTTGCTGCGCCTCAAACTTATTTCTTGCGCTAATCTTGCTATCCACAAGATCAGCCACATACGACCAGCGGGTCTGCAGATCATAAAGATGCCCTGAAGAAGCCGCCATTTCGGCCGACATATAGGAAGCGGCGGAGGCGGAAATCGCCTGTACATGTTTTTGCGTCAGGCCCTTGGCCAAAACAAAAATGTCATGATCATCACAAAGAAAAACATACCCTTCCGGGTCATTGACCTGTTGAGCGATGAAAATGCACAACTCATGCGCTGCAAGAACGGCCGCTTCTGGCGTGACGGACGGCACCTTGAAGATCTCAGAACTCTTCAGATAAAGGCAGCGCGTCATCAGCTTTTTTTCATTTTTTAGCTGGTTAAGCCGGGATAGTAGTTTGTGCTCCGCTTTGTCCTTTACCAGTAGCATTATGCCCTCTCTCAAGCTTTGGTAGCTGAGTTATATTTTTTGTGGCAAAAATTATGCCAATAATTAATCTTTGAAAATCAATTGGATAAAAAGAGGACGCGTCAAAAAAACGAGCATAATGAAATTGCCCGTTTCATTTTGAGAATTTATTTGAGATTAAAACGCCGACAGTTTAAGCAACGGCAAGCATCACGGCTTGGAAATGTCTTTGTGATCAAGACCGCGCAAAGACCGATACACCTTCTCGGTATCCTTGCGTTCCTTTGCACTCAAGCCTTCCAGCGCTTCGACGACGGGCTTCAGCGACGGATGGGCCTTTGGGCCATTTTTGGCCACGCGGTTGAAAGCCTCGGCTACCGCAGACTTCATTTTTTTGCCAAAATCATCAAAATGTTTCTTGCCCATGCGGAAGGCGTCGGCGTCTTCATACTGAAAGCCATAACCGTCGCGCAGGTCCAGGATGGTATGAGCCAGTTCATAATCTGATTTTTTGGACTTCATGTTTTTTTCCTTTCGATGGAGCAATTCTTGCAAAGATTATATATTTTTCAGAACTTGTCAATTGCGTTTCGTTAATTAATTACGTAAATTAATACCGTCTTTTGTGCATTCCTAATGAAATTCGGTTATAGTCACCCCCTGACACCAACCAAGATAGAGAGAGAATTATGGGTGCCATGAAAATCGACAGCCAGGCCATTAAAAATCTGGCCGAACTTCTGACCGAAACGGGTCTGACCGAAATCGAGATCGCCGATGGCGACAAAAGCATTCGCGTCACGCGCTCAAGCGTCGTGCAGGCTTTCTCGCCTCCGCCGTCGATGCCGGCACCAGCCAATGGCCCCGCGCCTGCTGCACCTGCCACCTCGCCCGTATCGTTCGACAAGCACCCGGGCGCGATCAAATCGCCCATGGTCGGCACGGTCTATTTCAAGCCCGACCCAACCTCGAAGCCTTTCATCGGCAAGGGCGACAAGGTCAAGGCGGGTGATACGCTTTTCATCATCGAGGCCATGAAGGTCATGAACCCGATCAAGGCCGAAAAGGGCGGCACGGTCACGCAGATTCTGGCCGATGACGGCTCGCCGATTGAATACGGCGAAGTCATCATGGTGATCGAATAAGCATGTTCAAAAAAATCCTGATCGCCAACCGTGGGGAGATTGCGCTGCGCATCCATCGCGCCTGCCGCGAGATGGGAATCCAGACGGTCGTCGTCCATTCAACCGCCGACAAGTACGGCATGGCTGTGCGCCTGGCGGATGAAAGCGTCTGCATCGGCCCGCCTGCCGCCAAGGACAGCTATCTCAACATCCCCGCCATTTTAAGCGCCGCCATGCTGACCGGCGTGGACGCCATCCATCCCGGCATTGGCTTTCTGTCCGAGAACGAGAATTTCTGCCGCATGGTGGAAGAACACGGCTTTACCTTCATCGGCCCCACGCCCGAACACATCGCCAAGATGGGCGACAAGGCCGTGGCGAAGAAAACCATGCAGGATCTGGGCTTTCCCACGATCCCTGGATCGCCTGGCGTTCTGCAATCGATTGACGAGGGCTTGAAACTGGCCAAAGAAATAGGCTATCCCGTGCTTCTCAAAGCCGTGGCCGGTGGCGGTGGCAAAGGGATGAAAGTGGCGCATGACGCCTCTGAATTTGAAGCCGCGTGGAAAATGGCCTCGGCCGAGGCGAAAGCCGCGTTTGGCAACGGCGACCTTTACATGGAAAAATACCTGAAAGGCCCGCGCCACATCGAAATTCAGATCATCGGCGACACGCACGGCAACGCAGTGCATCTGGGCGAGCGTGACTGCTCGATCCAGCGCCGCCACCAGAAAGTCCTTGAGGAAGCCCCCTCCCCCGCGCTTACGCCCGAGCAGCGGGCCGAAGTGGGCGAAATGGCCGCTAGCGTCATCCGCAAGATGAAATACCGCGGCGTCGGTACGATCGAGATGCTGTTCGAAAACGGCAAATTCTATTTCATGGAAATGAACACCCGCCTGCAGGTCGAGCACCCGATCACCGAGATCATCACCGGCATAGACCTCGTGCGCGAACAGATCCGCGTCGCGGCAGGCCTGCCGCTTTCCTTCGCGCAGAAAGACATCACTTTCCGCGGCCACGCGTTCGAATGCCGCATCAACGCCGAACACCCCGAGACTTTCATACCCTCGCCCGGCAAGATCACGAAATACCACCCGCCCGGCGGGCTTGGCGTACGCGTCGACAGCGCGATTTACGAAGGTTACAGCATCCCGCCCAATTACGACAGCCTGGTGGGCAAGCTGATCATCCGCGGCGCAAACCGCGAGGAGTGCCTGATGCGCCTTTACCGCGCGCTCAGCGAATGCGTGATCGAGGGCATCCAGACCAACCTGCCGCTGCACGACCGCATCCTCCACGACCCCGATTTCCGCAAGGGCGATTTCAACATTCACTGGCTTGAAAAGAAACTTCTTGGCACCAAACAGTAAAGGACAGATTCCGATGAAAAAAACCATGATCGCAACCCTTCTGGCTTTCACTTTCCTGACCGCCCCCGCCCATGCCGCGCCGGAAAAGTACAAATTCGACATGGCCCATACGCAGATCCACTTCTCGGCCAACCACCTTGGCTTTTCCTATCCGCTGGGCCGCTTCATGAAGTTCGACGGCGGCTTCGTGTTTGACGCCGAAAAACCTGAAAACTCGTCGGTTGAAGCCGCTATCGACACCTCAAGCGTTTTCATGGGTTCCGAGGCCTGGGATGCGCACATGAAAAATGCGGACTTTTTTAATGTCGAAAAATTCCCGAAAATCACTTTCAAAAGCACCCGCGTCACCCAGTCCGGTGACAAGGCGGCCGTGGTCGACGGCGATCTTACCATCCTTGGCGTCACCAAGCCCGTGTCGCTGACCGTGACTTATGTCGGTTCGGGCGTTCATCCCTACAACAAAAACTACATTTCCGGCTTCACGGCCATGACCAATATCAAGCGTTCGGATTTCGGCATGACCTATGGCCTGCCGGCCATTGCCGACGACGTCGAGATCACGCTGAACGTCGAGGGTATCCGCGATCCGGATATTAAGACAAACCAATAATGCTCAAAAACACGAAAGAAAAATTCGGCCTGGTTGCCATTACGCTGCACTGGGGCATCGGTCTTTTGATCATAGGACTTCTGGCATTGGGGCTTTACATGGAAGACCTGCCGAAGACCGAGGAAAAGTTCTGGCTCTACGGCCTGCACAAATCCTTCGGCGTTCTGGCTCTTTTCCTGATGACCCTGCGCCTTGGCTGGCGTCTGGCCAATATCCAGCCCGATTTCGTCGCCACGATGAAACCTATCGAGAAGATGATTGCCAAAGCCGCCTATCTGCTTTTCTACATTCTGTTGTTCGCCATGCCTCTTAGCGGTTGGGCCATGTCAACGGCATCTAATTACCCGGTCAGTTTCTTCGGTCTTTTTACCCTGCCCAATATCGTGGCTCCCGATCCCGGTCTTCGGGAGTTCTTTGGTAAAACGCACGAACTGATCGGCTGGGGCCTTATGGGACTGATCGCGCTGCATGTGGCTGCCGCGCTCAAGCATCACTTCATCACGAAAGATGGAACGCTGCGCAAGATGCTGCCCGCCCTGCTCCTTGGCGTTTTCCTGTTTTCATCGCCCGCCTTTGCCGCCCCACCCGTCTGGACCGTCGATATGGCCGAGAGCAGGATCGATTTCACCGCCGAGCAGCAAGGCGCGCCTTTTGACGGAGCTTTCAAAACCTTCAAGGCCGAGATTGCTTTTGATCCTGACCATCTGGACCAGAGCCATGTCCAAGCCGAGATCGACACGGCCGGCATCGACACGAAAAACAGCGAGCGCGACCGCAGCCTGGCCGAATCGGACTGGTTTGATTCCAGCCGATTCCCGGTAGCCCTATTTACATCAAAGTCATTTCGGAAACTTCAGGAGGGGCAATTTGAAGTAACCGGAGAGCTTAAAATCCGCGATGTGCTTCTTCCCGTCATCTTCCCGTTTACGCTGGAGTTTTCCAAAAACCAAGATGGTACGGAGCGAGCCCTCATGAAAGCTTCTTTTGTTCTCAAGCGCTTGGACTTCAATTTGGGAGGCAAAGGGTTTCGTGATGTTTCCGTTATCGCAAACGAAGTAACGGTGGCTCTGCATATAGTCGCACAACACTCCCTAGTCCCCTGAAAAATATCTAAAAAACACCCTTACTCAAATTGCATCTGTGCTGTAGACTTTTAGCGATGAGGACATTATATCACCTATGGCTGCACCCAGCTTCAAGGAAAGTGCGTATTGCACTGGCCGAAAAAGGCTTGGATTTTGACCTCAAAATCGAAAAAATCTGGGAGCGCCGGACGGAGTTTCTGGCCATCAACCCTGCCGGTGATGTTCCCGTCCTGATTGAGCCTGACAAAACAATCCTGACCGACTCGCAAGTCATCTGTGAATATCTCAATGAGGTATACAATAAAATAGACCTCATCGGCCGCGAGCCGCTGCAGCGCGCCGAAACCCGCCGCCTGGTTTCGTGGTTTGACCAGAAGTTCAATGCCGAAGTCACGGAAAACCTGGTCGGCGAGAAAATGATGAAACGCTTCCTGAAGATGGGAGAGCCTCATGGCCCCGCGATCCGCGCAGGACATGCCAACATCCATTACCATCTGGACTACATCGGCTTCCTGACCGAGCGCCGCCGCTGGCTGGCTGGCGATGATTTCTCGCTGGCCGACATCACGGCAGCTTCACATCTTTCGGCCATTGACTACATCGGCGATGTGCCGTGGGATGAGCATCGCGCCGCCAAGGATTGGTACGTCCGTATCAAATCGCGCCCAAGCTTTAAACCGCTGCTTGAGGACGTAATCCCCGGCTTTGCGCCCCCCGTTCGTTATCAGAACCTTGATTTTTAAGGACCCTTGCAATGCCGGGCCCCGCCGCAAGCCGTATCGAGCCCGCGTTCAGGAATAAAAAGCTTTTCTGCTTCGGTTACGGATATGTTTGCGCCCGCCTGGGTGAACGTCTTAAATCCTATGACTGGGAAATCGCCGGCACCACCACGGATCCTGACAAGAAAAAAGCGCTTTTGGCCCAAGGCATCGACGCCCATCTCTTCGACGCGTCCCGCCCTTTAAGCGACCCGGCGCAGGCCCTTAAGGGCGTGACGCATATCCTCCTTTCCGTACCTCCCGCCAACGAAGGGGACATAGTTGCCGAAATCCATGGTGCGGATATCGCCTCTCTTCCTTCCCTGGAATGGGTTGGTTATCTGTCAACGACAGCCGTATACGGCAACCGTGACGGAAAATGGGTCGATGAGACAAGCCCGCCGGCGCCCACCAGCAAGCGCGGCTCCCTGCGCCTGAAGGCAGAGGAACAATGGCGTTCATTCCTGACCGCAGACAACCTGCCGGTTCACTTTTTCCGCCTGGCCGGCATTTACGGACCGGGACGCAGCGCGGTCGACGCCATCAAAGCCGGAACGTCGCGCAGAATAGACAAGCCCGGGCACGCGTTCAACCGGATCCATGTCGATGATGTCGTTGAGGTTCTGATCGCCTCCATCAACCACCCCAAACCCGGGGAAATTTATAATCTGGCCGACGACAATCCCGTTCCAAGCCATGAGGTGATCGAATTTGCCTGCCGCATGATGAGCATCGAAATCCCGCCCTTGCAGCCCTACGACCAGTCCGACATGCCGCCGATTGTCCGCAGCTTCTACACGGATAACAAGCGCATTTCGAACGAAAAAATTAAAACGGACCTGGGCGTCAAGCTGCTTTATCCCGATTATAAAACCGGTCTTCCAGAGTGCGTACCCCATGAAGGAAAAGAAGCCGTTCCTGGCTAGGTCCTGTTGTATTGCTACGGCGACGGCGGAATGATGCGCGGGTTGCCGCGGGAAATCTTGTAGATATACGCTGGTTTCCAGTCACGCCCGTCGTTTGGCTCCACATAAAGATCGCGCGTGGATTTCATAAATTCCAGCTGCCACGCCGTCTTTTCATACACGCTTGAGCAATACGGCCCGTCAAGGTCAAAGCCTTGCAAATGCTTGCCAAGATAAGTCGGCCCGCCTTTTGCAACGATGTTGAATATTTCTTTCGACGACAGTTCCTGCTTATAGTGATCGGGATCCCTGTTCATTCCCGCATCCATCGCCATAAGCTCGAGCAGGCGTTCCTCGGTCGCGTAACGCAGGTTGCGTGAAGCATAAAAATTCTTGAAAGCTTCCGCCATAATTTCGCCGTTCTCAATCTTTGCCGGATCTTTCCGGCCATCTTCGACAATCTTGCGAATGTCGGGCAGTTCCATCAGGCGATGCGTTGTCAGCTCCAGAACGCCGGGATGGGCTTCCTTGCCACCCGCCGTCTTTTTGGCCGCCATTTCAAACGCCAGTTGCAGCTCATGCGCGCGCGCATCAGCCTCTGCCGCCAGCGTCAGTTTCAGCATCGTCATCGGCGTGAACTCCCACGAAACAGCAACGCCGCTGGCCGTAATCTGGGAAAAATGGCGGAGCTCATGACACATCGTCATGGCAAGCCCTGCCGCATCATCAACCTTATCGCCCAACAGCATCGCGTTCTTTTCATGGTTGTAAACTCCCTCGAACGGCAAACCGCGTCCATAGAACACGGATATGTCCGACGCCCTCGCCTTCTCCAGAAACGGCCGGGCCGTCGGGCTTTCGGAGAGAATTACAAATGCTTCCTCCAGCATGTCGCGGAATCTTGGCGGCATCTCTTGAGAGTTAGCGACGGTGAGACGAATGACGTCAGAAGCCTTGGCGTTCATGGTGCGTACCTTCTTTTGAATGTAGGTGATTATGTCACAGCATGATCGCAGAGGCCATCAAAGACTCTTTAATTGTTAAAAATTCTGGAAAATTATGCCGTAACCTTGTGTACCGGCACATGGGCCAACTGACGTTCCTTAGAAACGGCCAGTTTTTCGGGCAGCAGAACCGTTATAGTCGTGCCGACGCCAAGCTCGCTTTCAATCTCGAGCGAGCCGCCGTGCAGCTCGACCAGCTCCTTGGTGATGGCAAGACCAAGACCGGAGCCTTCGTATTTGCGGCTGAGCTCGCTGTCGACCTGCTCGAACGGCAGGGTCACGGTGTGAATCTTGTCTTCGGGAATGCCAATGCCCGTGTCGCTGACAACGATATAGGCGCCGCCCGGCGTCTTGCCACAACGAACATCAACCGTGCCGTTGCTCGGCGTAAACTTGACGGCATTGGACAGGAGATTGAGCAAAATCTGCATGAGCGCGCGGCGGTCAGCGCTGATAAGAACGTCTTCGGGGATTTCGTCGGAAATAAGCCGTACCTGCGACTCATGCGCACGGCCTTCCATCATGTGCAGCGCCAGACGGATCAGTTTTCCGACGTTTATATCCTCGGCCTGAAGTTCGTACTTGCCGATTTCAATCTTCGACATATCGAGAATGTCATTGATGAGAGTTAAAAGATGCTCGCCACTTTCGCGAATGCCACCAATGTAATCAAGATAGCGCTGGTTGCCGATAGGGCCCAAAAGTTGCTGCTGGATCATCTGCGAAAAGCCGATGATGGCGTTAAGCGGCGTGCGCAATTCATGGCTCATATTGGCCAGGAAACGCGTGCGTGATGCATAGGCGCTTTCAGCGGCCTCCTTTGCCTCACGCAGGGCGCGTTCATGCAATGTGCGTTCGGTAATATCCTGCATGATACCGAAAAGCGCCGTTACCTTGCCGCTTTTGGGATCAATCTCGCACTTCCCTTCACAGCGTATATAACGGATGCCACCGCTGGGATGACGAAGACGGAATTGGACCTGATAGTCCTGCTTGTCTTCAATGGCGCGCTGGAAGGCCGTCCATATACGCCCCGCATCGCGCTTGATAATAAGCCCGTTTATGTTTTCCGCCGTCGGGCAGAATTTGCCCTTCTCGACGCCAAAAACGGTATAAATCTGATCCGACCATTCGATCTCGTCGTTGCCGACAACCCAGTACCAGTGCCCCATCCGGCCGATTTTCTGCGCCTCGCGCAGCTGCTGCTCGCGCCTTTCAAGCTCGAACTCGTGCAACTTCAGATCCGTGACATCCCGGCCGACGATGTAGATATAGCCCTTGAAGGTTTTATGAATCCATTCGATCCAGCGGCACGTCCCGTCCTTGGAAATGATGCGCGCTTCGAAATCAACCCGCGCCTCTTCATCCGGCGGCGAGCGCGTAATTTTATCCATCAGAACTGTAACCCTGGCGCGGTCTTCGGGATGCACCAGATTGATAAACGGAACGGGGCGAAGTTCGTTGTCTGAAAAGCCCAAAACCCTGTTAAAGGCCGGATTAACGCGCACAAAGCGCCCTTCGCGGCTGTAAACCGCGATCAGGTCATTCGTCAGGTTCAAAAAGTGGCGAAGCTCGCTGTCGTCTTTTGAAATCTCGCCCGTCTTTGTAACCGCGGGCCCGGACGTTGTTTCAACCTCGGGCTTTGGGAGACTGGTTGTAATCTTTTCGTAGTTAACGGTTTCCGCCAGCTCTTGCGCAATCCGGTCAAAATCCTTCTCGTAACTGTCCAGCAAGCCGCGCCCGCGCGCCTCGGACTCCGGGTCAAACCAGAAAACCGTATAATGCCGCCCGCCGGGAAGATCCACATGATCGACACGGCACTGCAATACGACCGGATCGCGATTTTCACGATAGAGCACCATTTCATGGAAACCGGACGGGATTGCCGATATATCCATCTTCTGCCCCGAAGCCAGACCAAATACGTCCGCGGCCGGTTTCAACGTCAGAAGCCCCGCATCCCGTCCCAAGGCCCACCCCAGCGCCGGGCTGACATAGACAAGCCTGCCGTCACTGTTCACCAGACAGCGCAGGGTCTGATGATCGAAATCAGGCTCCAGCGAAATGTTCTTGTAAGTCATGAGCGCCCCGTATGAGTTAAAATGTAACATAATATAAACCTTTATAAAACATGAATTTTCTCATGCTCCCCCTGGTGTTTAGCAACTCTCCATAGCGTGAAAGTTTTTACCAGAAAAATATTAAAGATTCGTTACTTCGAAAAAGATTCGTCCACCGAATCTGTTGAAAAGCCTGTGGATAAATTACCCCCGAATTACGATTAGCTACGCAAAAATCGCTTCAAAACTCGCTTTGCCTGTTTTTTAAGCACGGCTTATAACACCTTGAGAAAAAATAAAAAGCGCGCCTTTCGGCGCTTGACAGCTTCTTTTTTTGACTCTGCAAACCTGCTTGTTTCTCCCTCTCTCCCCAGATGTGCAAAAGAGTTTAAACTTTTTCCTTTGAATCAATGATCTAGAAGAGTTTAATAAGAAAAGAATCTAAAGAATCGAGCCATCTTAAGCCTCAAAAATACCCTCTTTACAGCACATCGCCCTTATGGCAAGTTATTGACGTTTATAAAACATTTGGAAGGGTTTTTTGAAATGAAGTTTCCTTTTTCTTACGCTGGTCTTGCCTTGGCTTTCGGTAAAGCGGTTCGCAAACATGGGGCAAAAGTTTTACACCTAGGCGATGTCAATATGCTGACGCGCGATCTGGGTAAAGCCCTCAAGGAACAGCACAAGACCCTTAAGAACCCGGATCTGGGCACGATCGAGACGATGAAAGATCTGGTCCCCCAGCTGGCCGAAGTAAAGGTCCTGATGTACGCCGTCACGAAGAAGCTTGGCATCGACACCAAAGGCAAAGCCCCTTTCACCGTTCTTGAGGAAATCGTGACGACGACGGAAACCAACAACAGCACCGCCGCCAAGGACATCAAAGAACAACTGGGCTGGATCAAAACCTTCTTCAACAACGACGACGTCAAGGCGCTTTTAAGCGACCAGAGCATCGCGGTTGAAATGCCCAAAAGCATCACCGGCATCTTCACGACGGCCATGCAGCTGGGCTCACGCGTTGAGCAGGAAATCTCGCGCCTGCACAATTTCATGAAAATTGCCAAGTCGACGGATTTCAGTGATCCTCCGGCAAATCCCACCGCAGAAGAAAAGAAAGATCCGCCCAAGCCGACAACGCCCCCGCCGCCGGCCGTTTAAGGATTAAACAACACGATTAGATCCGCGCTCTCGACGGAAGTTTTCCCGTCCTTGACCCGGCCTTGTAGGGTTGCAATGCGGGTTTCAAGTCTGATCCCATTTTCCTCACGCCGCAACGTGGCCATATCGGATTTGCTGTCAGGGATCATGGTTATTTTTTGCTTGTACAGCTCATCCGCCAGCGCTTTTAGCGATACAGAAACCTCCCGCCCATCGGCAAGACGGATCGTAAACTGACCGTCCGTTGAAAAAAGGAAAGTTGCCTTGAGGCTTTCCTGGCCTTTTGTATAGCTCCGCTCTTGCGACCACGCACCCCCGTGAGATGACACATGAAGACGGGTATAATAATCATAGCCGGAAATACCCATGACCGCGTTATAGTCACGGTCCCGGAACGATGACTGGACAAAGAACTGCCCTGAAGTCCCGTTATTCTCACCCTGCCAAGACGATACATAGTCGATGCCCCAGGCGCTCAGAATGCCGCGCACACGTTCGTTATTGTAGGAATAGCAGCGGGACATAAATCTATTGTCGCAATCATCCTGTCCCTCTTTGGTCTTTTGCTGACCTTCTGCCAATGGCGCAACCCACGCATCGATTTTGGCCAGATCATTATGCTCGAACAGATAATCAACGATCGAGCTAATGCTTTTCTTATCCTCGAAGGCAATCTCGGCCGTGGCCTTAACGACGCGCCCGTCACTTGTGATAACGCCGATCTTTGTCAGCAGCGTCTCAAGCCGGCCGATCTGGCTTAAGGAAGACACAGACCGCGCGCTCCAGGGACCTGATGACGCCAGCAGGAATAAGAAGCATAAAATGGCCGGTACATGCTTGATATGCGCGTGTCTTGGGAAAAACGTAAACAAGGTGGAAAGCGCCGAAAACCAAACCAGCGCCAGGAGAACGGCATAGCGTTCCTCCGTCACACCGTACTGGCTGATCCGGGTATAGATGCCGATCGCCAACAACATCAGCGGCACCATCAGCACCTTGTAGAAATGCTTGTAAAAAAACTGCAAAAGCCGCGTACCGTTTTCGCGCATGGGGTAGACGGCCAGATGCGTCAACACGCCCACCACGCCAAAACCGGTCACCATATAGGCCAGATTGCCGCGCGGCAAGGACCATCCAACCGCAATCTTGGCCGCATAGGCATAGAGAATAACGGTATAGACGACGGTCAGCGGCACCAGGAGATAATTGGCGATGAAATAAACGCCCGTGGGCGGGGCGCAATCTTCCTTCTGATAGTCGAAGGACTCCGGCCACTGCGCCAAAATATAAAGAGAGAAAAGAAGAATAGAACCCGTCAGCCACGCGTCGCCATAAAGCGTGCTTTCAATGCGCACTTCAAAAAGATAGTCGATGCTGGCCAGAATGGCGACAGCCCCCAGGCTGAAAACAAAACTCGAAATCCAGCCGAAAACAACGGTCATAAGATTGAGATAATTGTAATACCAGGCTGAATCCTCACTGCCGGCGCGCGCCAGATAGGGAGAAAAAAGCAGCGACAGGATGAGCGCGCCGATAAGAAAGACCTGCATCACGGTAAAATGCGCGGGAATAAAAGCCGCCGCCGCCATAACGGCAGCACCCGTCAGAATAATGCCAGGTACTTTGGGCTCCCGCCACGAGCTGCCCCTGAAAAAAAGCTGCACCGTCATGGCAAAAAGAGCGGCCAGAGTCAAAAACAGAACGGTGCGTCCTGCCATGTCGTCTGACAAGGAAATGATCTTGTGGTTTTTGGCAATCGCAATAAGCCACGCCAGCGTCATCGCCCCTGCCGACACCGGAAAGCGACGGAAAGATTTCTGAAACGCCTCGATCAGAACTTCAATGTGGAGCCGCTGAAAAATATTGGAAATCACGATCTATAACCTCTGAAATAAAATGGTGGCCCCGACCGGAATTGAACCGGTACGTCCGTTGCCAGACTACGGATTTTAAGTCCGTTGCGTCTACCAGTTCCGCCACGGGGCCTTTTATTTAATGGAGAACATAGCCCGTCTTGCGGCCGGAATCAATTGCATTATGGAATTATTTGCTGCCGCCCATGGCTATGAATGGAACGGCGCCCGAGCCCATGTAATACGGCAGCTTGCCGTCCCATTTCAGGACCGCTTCATACTCGATAAGGGATTTGTTCTGCGACAAGCTTTCGCTTTTGATTTTCATGGATTCGGCCTCGGCCTTGGCGGAGATCACCTTTTGCCGCGCCTCCTCCTCGATCTGCTTGGTGCGGTTTTCAGCCTCGGACGCGCGCTGGATCGCCGTTACCTTGGCTTCAACCGCGCGCTCGAACTCATCCGAATAATCGATATTGGTCAGCTCGAACCGTTCGACATCAATGCCGCGGGACTTGAGAGCGCTGGCAATCCCGTCATGGATATCCTGTGCCGCCTTGGAGCGGTTGGAAATAAGGTCGGCTGCGTTCCAGTTGCCGATCACGTTCTTGATCGATCCATCCAGAACCTGCGGGATCAATGCCTGTTCCCAGTTATAGCCGACGCTTTCATAGATCTTGTGCGCCTGAGTTGGATCAAGGCGATAGTTGACGGTGTACATCAAAGCCGCCTGCTGAATGTCCTTGGTATAGGCCTGCGTACTGCTGGTCTGTTTGCGCGTGCGCGTGTCCATCTCGACGATTTTCGATGTCAGCGGATTATAGAAGTAAAGTCCTTCGGGCAGGCTTTCGCTGACCACCTTGCCAAATTCCGTCTTGATGCCGCGATGACCGGTGTCAACGATTTCGATCCCCATGCCCCAGGCCGACAGCACGACGATGACAACCGCCGCAAGCGCAATTTTCTTGATCATTTTTTATCTCCCAAAAGTTTTTTAAATTCCTGGCGGCCCACTTCGGAAAAAATGAAAATCGGCCAAACCGGTATAAAAGCCAAAAGCCTTAAAAAGCCTTTTACATCCTTTTCTTTCTGAAACAAAACTCGTGAAAGAGCGACCAGAAACATGAGCGCGGCCACAACCAGCCAAATATTCCAAAGAATCCTGAGAATCACATACGTCATGTTTTATCTCCCCAACGACTGCCATCGTAGGTGGAAAATGGCACCCAAACAATCCCGGATATTTAAGGAAAATTATGGCGATTTAAAAAACACTGCTATATATATTTGTCATGCCTGAAAACAGCCTCGCACGCGGAATCACCGTTATCGAATCCTTCGCCCGCACGCTCCCCGCGTCACCGGGCGTTTACCGCATGCTGGATGACAAGGGCAACGCGCTTTACATCGGCAAGGCCAAGGATCTCTCCAAACGCGTCAAGGCCTATACCCAGCCGCAAAAACTGCCCGTACGCCTGCAGCGCATGATCGCACTGACCGCCAGGATGGAGTTTTCCGCGGCAAGGTCGGAGGCCGATGCGCTTTTGGTTGAAGCCAACCTGATCAAGAAGCTTAAACCTCGCTACAATATCCTGCTCCGCGATGATAAATCATTCCCCTATATCCTGATTACGGGGCATGACTTCCCGCAGGTGACAAAGCACCGCGGCGCACGTGACAAAAAAGGCACGTATTTTGGCCCTTTTGCCTCGGGCCGGGCCGTCAATGAAACGATCGCTATTTTGCAACGCGCCTTCATGCTCAGGAATTGCGTCGACAATGTCTTTGCCGCGCGAACCCGCCCTTGCCTGCAGCACCAGATCAAGCGCTGCACCGCGCCCTGTGTCGGCAAGGCCAGCCGTGAGGAATACGCCCAGCAGGTCAAAATGGCCCGTAATTTCCTGACCGGAAAATCGGATGAAATCAAGGCTTCCTTCATACGCGAAATGAATAAGGCAAGCGACGCGCGCGAATATGAGCGCGCCGCCTCCTTGCGCGACCGCATCCGCGCCCTTTCCAGCATCGAAACCGAAAGCGGCCTCCAGGTCCGAAATCTGGAGGATGCCGATATTTTTGCGCTCCATACCGACGGCGCCTCGAGCTGCGTTCAGGTTCTTTTTTTCCGCGGCGGCCAGAACTTTGGCAATCATCCCTATTTCCTGAAACACGAAGACAGCGACGAGCCGGGCGAAATACTGTCCTCCTTTATCAGCCAGTTTTACACCAGCAAGCTGCTGCCGGAGAGGGTGATTCTAAGCCACGCCGTTGCCGGCCGCGCCCTGCTCGAGGAAGCCTTGAGCCTGAAAGCGGAAAGCGCCGTCAGGATTGAAGTCCCCAAGCAAGGCGACAAAAAGAAACTGATCGATTATGTGCTGAAAGAGGCCAAAAATGCCCTGGCCCACAAGCGCGTGACCGAAACGACGGGCGCCCTTCTGTTCGAGGCATTGGCTGAAGCCTTCGGCCTTGATAGCGCACCGGAAAAGATCGAGGTTTACGATAACAGCCATATTTCCGGCACGAACGCGGTTGGCGCCATGATCGCGGCAGGCCCCGAGGGTTTTATCAAGAAAGCCTACCGCAAGTTCAATATCAGGAACGATAAAGCCGCGCCCGGCGACGATTTTGCCATGATGCGCGAGGTCATGAGCCGGAGGTTCAAGGACGCCGACCCCGCCAATCTGCCCGGCCTTGTCCTGATCGACGGCGGACAGGGGCAGCTGAATGCCGCACTTTCCGTCCTTCAGGAGCTGGGGCTGCACGATCTGCCTGTTGTCGGCATTGCCAAGGGCCCCGATCGCAACGCGGGCCGGGAACGCTTTTTCATGGCGGGCCGGGAACCTTTTTCGCTTGAAAAAGACTCGGCCGTCTTGCACCTCCTTCAGCGCCTGCGCGACGAGGCACACCGCTTCGTCATCAATGCGCACCGGGGAAAACGGTCCAAAGATCTTGTCAAATCGCCGCTGGATGATGTTCCAGGCATAGGACCGGGCCGGAAAAAAGCGCTGCTACAACACTTTGGATCGGGGCAGGCTGTCGCCACAGCCGATCTGGATGCGCTGGAAAAAGTCCCCGGCGTCAGCCGGGCGCTGGCGCAGAAGATTTACAGGTACTTTCACGAGAGCTAAGCGGTTTTACCCGGCCTTGCCGCTGTCTTTGATGGCCTGCAAAACGGCCTGGCGCCTGACCAGACCTGCGCGGACACTTTCCGGCGCGCTTTCATGCGAAACGACCAGAAATTCGCCGTTTCGGCCAACGAACAGCAAAGCCGCCGCGCTCTCAGAGCCCGTAAGCCCCATACAGGCAATTTCGGTGGTCTGAAGCTTTTCCTTGCCTTGCCCTTGCGACGGGACAAGCGATGTTGCCGCAAAATCAGCGGGGCATCGGTCCTTCACCGTCTCCATATACCCCGCAACCATGTCTTCAAACGAAACCCCGTCCTGCCATGCCAGCCTTTGCACGCTGCCAAAGACGCCTTCTTCCTGCCAACGATAACCCGCGACACCAAGAATATCCGAATACGCAGGATCTTCGACAATGGAAGACGCGACACGCGACGACACTAGAATATCATGCAAATCCGTACGACTTGCCCGAGATGTTTCGGGATGCGCCGGAATCGTAAAACGCCGGTTTTCTTCTTTCAAAGCGGTTTCAAGACGGGCGCGTTCAGCCTCGGAACGCCGTCTTTCGGATTCCAGCCGCGCGCGTTCTTCATCAAAAGAGCGTTTGTCCGCCTCAAGCCTTGCAAGAATAGCTTCTTTCTCGGCCTTCTCCCTTGCCAGGGCCGTTGCCCTGATTTTCTCTTCGGCATGAAGCCTTTCAAGCAATGCATTCTGCTCCTGCTGCACCTTCAGGCGTTCTTCCGCGCTGCGTCGTTCATGCTCAGCACGCAGTTTTTCCGCCTCAAGCTTGGCGACAACCGACTGTTTTTCAAGTTCAAGCGCCTTGTTTTCGGCACGCAAAACATCGGCATCGACGCCCCCCGCCTCTTCCTGTAAAGAAGTTTCAGGCTCAACTGAAATTTGAAGCCCCGAAAATCCCGAAGCCGGTTCGACCGCAGCAAAGGAAGGCGGTATGGCGTTAAGCTCGTTAACCGAAAGTTCCACGCTATCCGGTACATAGCCCGGGTTCATCTGCCTTACGCAATCATCCAGTTTTTGAAGGCCTGCCGACGTCCCGGACAGGCTATACGCCTGACTTGTGCCGGAAAGTCCGGCGATGACCATACGCTTGCTCTGCCGAACGGCCTGGTAAAAAGAAGGATCTTGCCCCATCTGAAAGATCAGGACTTGCGGCGTTGCCGCCACCGCCTGGGCCTGGCGCGTAACATACGGCGGAACGGAAAGCTCAAGGCCGTAGCGGCGCCCCACATCAAGACGCCCTCCCGCCTGCCCTATATCCACGGCCATGGAATTGCCGCCTTCGTCATTCCGGGCAAAAACCAGCATGTGGCCGTTGCTATAGGTCGCCTTCATCGAGCAATGAGAAACATCATCACCGGCGGACGCAGAAATGGGCCCGACCGTCCATTTTGTTTCAAGACTGGCGATCCCGCCCGTCGCGGCCCCTGCCTGCCCGGTCACGCCCGCTGATAAAAAAACGCACAGCGCAGCACTGTGAAGGAAAAAGCCCTTACTGAACATAGACGGTCTCAAAACTGTCAGGATCAAACCCGCCGCGCGCCGGCACTGTATCGCCAGCCCCGGCAACGCTGTCCACTCCGGTGACAAAAGCCCCTTCAAAGCCGCGAATGGAAGACTTCACGCGTTCTCCTGTCGACAGAACCTCGCCGCGGATTTGCGGGAGCCCCGTGTGGAGAATAGCCGTGAAAAGCCCCGGGACCGTCTGGAAGACAAAAGAGGTCACATAGCTGTTCTGCGACATTCCGCACGCGACATAGGCGGAAACCGTGCTTTTTTTGCCAACGGTCTCAAAAGCGCCGACGTCAGCCGTCAGCTGACCGGGGCAATCTTCGCGATAGCGATCAAGATACCCTTCGACGGCCCCCTGAAAATTTCCGACGCTACCTTGCCAGCTGCGCTGTTCGAACAATCCGTTGAGCTGACCGGTCGTCCACTGATAATAACTGCCTTGCCCGCTGCCCAAATCACCGCCGGGCGTAATATTCTGTGGGGTGATGCCTGCCATGGAAAGAACTTTTCTCAGACCTTGCAGACCATCCGCAGCCCCGCTTTCAAACGAAACGGGGGCCAACTCTTCCGTCACCGGCAGCGCCTGCGGCGGCAAGGCCGGAACCGGCTGGAGTGTTTCCAAAGGTTCAGGGATAGCAGCTTCAAAGCTTTCATCTCCCGCCTGCGGCTCAAGAATCGAGGGTGAAAAATCCGTCGATCGTGTGTTCGAACGTTTTTCACTGGAAGAAGACGGTTCAAAAACGGACCCCACGCTCGATGCGCGGACCGATTCAGCACTGCCCCGGCCGCGATGCACCGCCATGATGCTTTCAAGGAAAGCCGCAGCCTTGTTCATGTCCGCCCGCGGCGTTGCCACGGGAAGCATGTCCTCAGAAGCCACGGGCTCCGGGAGACGCGCAGGCTCGCTCTTTGGCGCCGAAACAACCTCTTTCACGGGAACCGGGGCCGGAGAGGTTTCCCGGTTTTCTTCCCGCAAAGACCATGGCGAGTTCGTATTATTGCCATACTCACCCTCGGCACGCGGCGTATCGAGTTTGAAGAAATTCGTCACGCGCTGCCCCACAGTCTCTTCCGGCGCATCTTCAGAGACAGCAGGCGTCGGAGAATCCGTCACGGGAGGGGGAGGGGAAAACACTGAAAGCTCGGGCGCGGTTACCGTCGCCGACGTCACCGGTTTCCCTGTCAGGGCCGCCTCATTGGCCTTGGCTAAAGCTGAAGCAATTTCCGCATCTTTTTCAGCCCGCGCCGCCTCATTGGCTTTGGCTAAAACCGAGGCAATCTCCGCATCTTTTTCAGCCCGCGCCGCCTCATTGGCCTTGGCTAAAGCTGCGGCGATTTCCGCATCTTTCTGCGCCAACGCCGCATCCTGAATACGGATTTTTTGCTCCAGAACCACCAACTTGGAGGCTACGTCCTGATCGCGTAAAACGGCAACCGGAGCAGGAGGTTCCTCGGTCGTAACTTGTAGCGAGCTCTGCTCGGGCGGGCGCGGCCGATTGTCGGCAATGACGCTTTGCAGACGACGCGCCTCAGCCTCCGCCAAATCCTTGCCTTTGAGCTGATCTTTGAGCATCGCGTTTTCACGGATCAAGGCCGCAACCTGTTCATCCTTGCGCGACTGGCTGACTTCGGTTGAAGCGGCTTGCCCTGCAAGCTCCGCCTGCAGTTCCGCAATCTTCAGCTGATCGCCCGAAATGATTTTCTGCAACCGGGCTACTTCCGCTTTTGAGGCTTCCAGATGTTTGCGTTCAGCGAGCAGCTCGGCCTTTGTTTTGCCCAGCTCATCCGTCAAGGAAGCGCTTTTGACATCGCTCAGACGGGAAGCTTCAATCGTTTTTTTGTCAATGGCGGCGAGCTTGCGACCGAGTTCGGTTTCTTTTTCGGACAAAAGCTGTTCACGCCCGGCCAGCTCCGCCTCGCGACGGTTAAGCTCGACCAGCTGTTTCTGATTATCCCTGGTCTCTCCTGCCAGCCTTTGCTTGAGCGCGCTTTCAAGCTCGGCGATCCTTTCGGTGGAGCTGCGATAGCTCTTCTCAAGCTCTGCAATTTTTTTCCGCGCATTCTCCAGACCGGTTTTTTCCGCGGTTACGGCACCCGTCGCCCCGGATACGCTGGAGGAGGCTTTAAGCTGCTCCAGACGCGCGCGTTCGGCTTCCAGCCACTCGGCTTCGGCCTTTTGCGCGGCGGCCTGCCGCTCAAGATCGTCCTGCTTGCGCTTAAGCTCGGCCTGGACCGCCGACAACTGCACCGTGCTGACGGTGGAAGACGAAAGCACGGACTGAACCTGCCCGCGCGTTTCCATCGTACCTTGATACTGGTTGTCCGCAATGTCCCCGCGCAGCTTTTCAAGCTCGCCCCGGCGCAGCTCCAGACGCTTTGACTCTTCCGACTGAACCTTCGCCTGACGGTCAAGTTCGGCCTGACGTTTATCCATGGCTGACTGCAACGAGGCTACGCGCTGCTGTTCCGCTGGCAGCGACTGCCTGAGCTCCGCCAGTTCCTCCCTGGCCTTTGCCAGTTCGGCCTGCACATCGCCGGCCCGCGCCGTTTCCTGCGAACGCAGGGTCTTGAGCTCCGCCAATTGTTTTTCAAGCATTGCAACCTGGGCTTTGAAAGCCTTAACCTGATCGTCGGGAAGCGCAGATGCCGACTTCTGCTTTTCAACTGAAAGCTGCGCGGCCATGTGTTCGTAATCCTGGCTCTTCTGCTCAAGCGCCGCGGTCAGCTGCGCAATCTTCTTGCCCGATGAAGCGCGAAGCTCTGCCAGTTCTTTTTCAACCGCGCCCGCGCCTTTTGCATCCGCCTGTTTCAGACCGACAGCCTTGTCCTCAAGCGCCGCCTGCAACAGCTTGTTCTGGCGGGTCATGGCGTCGAGTTCATCCGCCATGCGGATCTTATCCGCCTCCAGCCCAGCTACTTTCTTTTCAATCGCGTTGTTTTTCTGCCCGGCTTCTTCCGACCAGATGATCTGTTCCTTGCGTTCTGCCAGCTGGGCTTCGAGCTGTTTTGCCCTTTCTTCCAGCTCGGTCACGCGGGCCTGATGGCGTTTTTCATGCTCGGCCATGCGGCGGGAGATTTCAGAGTCAATATCGTCATATTTCTTTGCTGACCCCAGCTTTGCTTTCAGCTCGGCAATCTCGGCCCGCGCCTTTTGCAGTTCGATATTTTCGGCGGTAATGCGGCTGGCTTCCGCGTCGATGGGATTATCGCTGACTTCTTGCGCTTCATCCGTATCACCGGCAGCCGTCTCGATCAGATTGCCGGCACAGCTTTCCAGCTTGCGGCTGCCGCTGAGAGCCTTCGCCATGGAAAAGCTGATATCCACATCCGTCGATGAAACATCCATGCGGCTGGTTCGAGTCAGAGCCTTGTAGAAATCAGAATCCTTGCCAAACTGCACGACCAGCGAACGATCGCTGCTGGCATATCCCTGAAACTCGCGTGAAACGCCGCCTTCAAGATCCACCCACACTGGATAGCGAACATTTGTTTCAAACACAGGATCTTTAAAATCGATCGCCAGCGACCCCATGCCTTTATCGTTACGCGCCACAGCCAGGACCATGCCACGCTCGTAATTGCTGACCATCGCGCAATAGGGCTTGGCCGCACTGCCGCCTGAATTGACGGTGCCCACTTTCCAGCCGGACAACGGCTTGACTATGCCCATCTGCTGCGTTCCACCATCCTTTGCCGCCAGCGCATGCCACGAAGGGAACATCAATGCGGTCGTCGACAAAAGGAACATACCAAGCGCTACAAATCGGGACTGTTTCATGGTGTTTTCAAGAACCTCAAATCTGAGTGTTAAAACGAAGCGAAAGCTGAATTCTTTTTCTGTCTTTATGTTTAGATGATCTTAACAGTAAAAACCAGTCCTCTTGAAAATAACCATCCCCTTAAAAATTCAAGCAATAATCTTTTAATACATTGTTTTTAATGGGCTATTTTGGAAATTTGCCATACCCTTGACATATTCTGAGGCGCTCTCTAGATTGCTCCCCATCCATCAAGATCAGGGTCAAGAATTTACACGCCTCAAGGATTATGCTCGCATGAAAAAAACTATCAGGAATGTATTTTTGGCCGCGACCTTGTCTTCGGCTGCCGTACTTGGCATGAACGGCTGCATGACCGATCATGAGCGCAAAATGAACGACATGCTGGAACAAGCCCGCGGCGATTATCAAACCTGCCGCGAGAAGGATATTGAACTGCGTATGACCGCATTGCTGAAAGGCAAGGAAAGCACCGGGTTAAAGCCCGGTTCAAAATGCCACCGCGCTTATTACGGCGATGCCGCAAAAGATCTGCAACGTGCCACCGGGGATATTTCGTCTTCCCCGCTGCCTGGCTTTTAATGAAAGAGACGAAAACCGTTTTTAAAACCACAACCAAGAAAGAGGAAGAAATGAAAAAATCAGTGAAACTCGCTTTCGGGGCCGTCGCATTGACCGTACTGGCCGGATGCTCCGGCGGCAGCTATTACGAAAAGATGCAAAAGCAAACCCTGGAAATGCGCCAGCAAACCTATGAAGACTGCAAGGAAAATGAAGCCTCGCTTCGCGCGAACCTCAAGCAGGATGGCTACAAAACCGGCGACCCTTGCTACTACGCCCGCCAGTACCACACCTTCAAACCTGAATAAAATTCAGATTTAAATCTTAAAAGACCGCCGTCGTAATTACGGCGGTCTTTTCTTTTGCCCTTAAAAGTGCACAATCAGGATCATGACCCACAAAAAACCCTGGAAGTCGAAACTCCTTAAAATGATCAATCTTTGGCCGCCCTTCGTCGGCGCGGGCATCCGGGTCAAGAAGATCGCGGAAGATTTCACCTCGGTTGATGTCGAGATGAAATTGCGCTTCTGGAACAAAAATTACGTCGGCACTCATTTCGGCGGCTCGCTCTATGCCATGACCGACCCGTTTTACATGCTGATCCTGATGGAAAACCTTGGGAAGGATTACATTGTCTGGGACAAAGCGGCCGATATTCGCTTTAAAAAGCCGGGCAAGGGAAGGCTAAAAGCGCACTTTAACATCTCGAAGGAAAAAATAGCCGAGATCAAAGCCGCGGCCGATACCGATCCCAAGGTCGAACCGCAATTCAAGGTCGAGATCCGCGACGAACACGGCGACGTCGTGGCCGAGGTGAACAAGACACTCTACGTCTGCCGCAAAGACAAATACAGGCCGAGGAAGTGAGCCGAGCGGTATCGGATGCTTATTTTGTCACCCCCGCTTCACGCGGGGGTCCGGTAGCGCGTCAGCGCGTCTTGTGAGTCACATGACGGCCAGATGAGAATCATATATTGCGGCATCCGCCGCAAGCCGGATGCCTGCGCGGAGGCGGGCATGACATAGCCCCTCGTCGCGCGTAAACGGCTCCGTCGGGATGACAGAAAAGAATTACGCCGCCGCTTCCTTGCCGGATTTTTTGGCAGGCGTGACAGCCGCAACGTCAACCGCTTTCAAGACAAGACCATTTTTATCAGCTGTCACCTTGACCGCCATGCCATCATTGACCTCGCCTTTGAGGATCATGTTGGCCAGCGGGTTTTGCAGTTCCTTCTGGATCACGCGCTTCAAAGGCCGCGCGCCATAGGCCGGTTCATACCCCGCGTCGCCCAGCCATTTCTTCGCCTTGTCGTCGAGTTCAATGGCGATTTCACGCGACTTCATGATCTTGCCCAGCGCCAGCATCTGGATGTCGACGATGCTGGACATCATCGCGCGGTCGAGGCGGCGGAAGAGCAGGATTTCATCGATGCGGTTCAAAAACTCAGGCCGGAAGGCCTTACGCACGGCTTCCATCACCTTGGTGCGCGCTTTTTCGACGTCCGCACCCTCGGGCAGTTCGACCAGATGGTCAGCCCCCAAATTCGAAGTCATGATCAAAACGGTGTTTGAAAAATCGACCACGCGTCCTTGCCCGTCCGTCAGCCGCCCGTCGTCGAAGACCTGCAGCAGGACGTTGAAAACGTCGGGATGGGCTTTTTCAACTTCATCGAACAGCACGACCTGATAGGGCCTGCGGCGCACGGCTTCGGTTAACGATCCGCCTTCTTCATAGCCGACATAGCCCGGCGGAGCGCCGATCATGCGCGCGACGGAATGTTTTTCCATGTATTCGGACATGTCGATGCGCACCATCGCAGTTTCGTCATCGAACAGAAATTCGGCCAGCGCCTTGCAAAGTTCGGTCTTGCCGACGCCCGTGGGCCCCAAGAATAAAAAAGTGCCGATGGGCTGGTTGGGACGTTGCAGCCCCGCGCGCGAACGGCGCACGGCGTTCGACACAACGGCCACGGCCTCGTCCTGCCCCACGACGCGTTTTTTCAGGCTTTGCTCCATGGCCAGAAGCTTCTCGCGCTCGCCCTGCATCATGCGGCTGACAGGCACACCCGTCCAGCGGCTGACCACCGCCGCGATGTCGCTGTCTTTCACTTCCTCATTGATCAGCGCGTGTTCACCCGCCTTGCTGGCCTCGGCCATCTTGGCCTCAAGGCCCGGAATGACTCCATAGGTCAGTTCGCCCGCCCTCGCCCAGTCGCCCTTGCGTTGCGCCTGCTCAAGCTCGGTCCGTGCCTGATCCAGCTGTTCTTTGAGCTTCTGGCCGGAAGCCATTTTCTCCTTCTCGGCTTTCCATTTCGCCGTCATGTCGGCGGATTTGCCTTCAAGCTCTTTCAGCTCACCTTCCAGCTTGCCCAGACGGTCGGCCGTCGCTTTGTCGGATTTTTCCTTTTTTAGCGCCTCGCGCTCGATCTTCAATTGAATGATGCGCCGGTCCAGTTCGTCCAGAGCCTCGGGCTTGCTGTCGGCTTCCATCCGCAGACGCGCCGCCGCCTCGTCGATCAGGTCAATCGCCTTGTCGGGCAGGAAGCGGTCGGTGATGTAGCGGTTGGAGAGCGTCGCCGCCGCCACAATCGCGCCATCGGTGATGCGGATCCCGTGATGCATTTCATACTTCGGCTTCAGGCCGCGCAGGATCGAGACCGTGTCCTCGACCGAGGGTTCCTCGACAAACACGGGCTGGAAACGCCGCTCCAGCGCCGCGTCCTTTTCGATGTGCTTGCGGTATTCGTCCAGCGTCGTGGCACCAATCATGTGCAACTCGCCCCGCGCCAGCGCCGGTTTCAACATGTTTCCGGCATCCATCGAGCCTTCGGTCTTGCCCGCGCCCACGATGGTGTGAAGCTCATCAAGGAACAAAATAATGTCACCGGCCGAGGCGCGAATCTCCTCGAGCACGGATTTCAGACGCTCCTCAAACTCGCCCCGGTACTTCGATCCTGCGATCATGCTGCCCAGATCCAGCGACAGAAGCTTTTTGTCTTTCAGGCTTTCCGGTACATCGCCGTTGACGATGCGCTGCGCCAGTCCTTCAATGATCGCGGTCTTGCCCACGCCCGGCTCGCCGATCAGCACGGGGTTGTTCTTCGTCCGGCGCGATAAGACCTGCACCGTGCGGCGGATTTCCTCGTCCCGGCCGATCACGGGGTCAAGTTTGCCTTCCCGCGCCACGGATGTTAAATCCCTTGCGTATTTCTTGAGCGCGTCGAATTTCCCTTCGGCGTTGGCCGTATCGGCCGTGCGGCCCTTGCGCATGTCGTTGATTGCCGCATTGAGCTTTTGCGGCGTCACGCCATGCTCGCCCAGCAAAATCCCGGCTTCCGTCCGGTTGGCAAGCGAGATCGCCTGCAAAAGCCGTTCAATGGTGACGAACTTGTCGCCTGCCTTTTCAGCCAGTTGCGTCGCGCTGTCGAGCAGGCGCGCAAAATCCTGCGACATGAGGATCTGCGCCGCCGAACCTTGCACCTGCGGGACCTTGGCCAGCTGTTTTTCAATTTCAGCCTTGATGAGGTCGGGATTGCCGCCCGTCGCGCGGATCAGGGTTGAAGCCGTGCCGCTGTCCTCCTCGATCAGGACCTTCAGAAGATGTTCGGGGTACAGATGCTGATGGCGGTTGCGCAGCGCCAAGGTCTGCGCCTTTTGCAGGACGCTTCTTGAAAGCTCGGTAAAATTCTCGAAATCCATGGAGGACCCTCCACTTCCTATTGTGCACTCGTTACTTTAACAAATATAGAACGAAACCCGCACAAAAGAAGGGGGGATGGTCAAATCACTGTAATATTTGCTTAAATTAGGAAATTACGTCATGCCCGCCTTGTGCGGGCATCCAGAAGACAGTCCTGTCGTCATGTAGGCTCAATAAGAGGCGCGGACGCGCTACTGGCCCCCCGCATAAAGCGGGGGTGACGAAGCAAGAAACTCTTACTTGGAATTACTGTAGCATTTGGTGCGAATACCACCAAAGCGGCCGCGCCAAATCTCCGGGATGACGGTTTCTTGTTTTAAATGAGTATAAATTAAGCCGTTTCAGCCTCGGGAACCGGTGCTTCCGCCGCCGGAGCTTCGCCGCTCTGCTGGCCCTGCTGTTGCTGTTGGTGCCCGCCGCGGCGGTGATGCTGATGCCGCTGATGACGGTGGTGGCGCTGATAGCCGCCGCCCTGCTGAGGCTGGCCCTGTGATTGAGCCTGCGGCATGGCGTTGCCGTCGATCATGGGCTGGGGCTGATCCCCCGGGTTGACGGCCGCGCCGCCAATGGGCTGGACGCTGACTTCCGGCTGGTCGCCCATGCCTGCATCTTCCATACCACTATTAGCGTGACCGGCGGGTTGTGGCGACTGATCGCCAAATTCCGCTGCCGCTTCATTGAGCATGCGCTGATAATGTTCAGCATGCTGCAAGTAGCTTTCAGCCAGAATACGATCCCCCGAAGCCGACGCATCGCGCGCCAGGGTCGTATATTTTTCCGTGATCTGAAAAGCATTGCCGCGAATACGAACGTCGGGCCCGTTGCTGTCGAAAGTCTGAACCCTGGGATTAAATCTGCGGCCGCTATTGTTGTTACCACCATGATGATGGTGACCGCCACTGTGACCGCCGCCATGGCCGCCATTGCGCCCGCGCGGGCGACGTGAATTATGTCCGTGTCTCATCACTTACCTTTTTTGTTATTTTGTCGCTTCGACAAACTTGCCCCTAAAAACAGGAAAAACTAAGAACCCGCTCTTGTTGTCTTTGAACAGCACCTTCCCCGTGCCTTCACAGTATACGCCAGGCTCTTGATTGTCACAATCTAGCCCCTGCCGTCAGGTTTGGAAAGAAGATTCTTAACAATTATGCAGCGATCATTCCCCTGCAGGTCTTTGATAACGTTAATAATTGTTAACGAGACCGCGTCAAAGATCCCGCAAACGGCCTTAGCTTGCAAAAAACCTATCTCAAGAGCCGCCCCGCCGCCCGGTTTCAGGACTTTGGGCAAAAGCCCCGCCAGCTCGCGGTAGCACCCCAAACCGTCCCTGCCGCCATACAGAGCAACGTGCGGGTCGAACCCGGCTACTTCCTTATCAAGAGTCGCCATTTCCGCCTGGGAAATATAAGGGGGATTGGACACTATCCAGTCAAATTCCGTTTCCGTCACGCGGTTCCAGTCCTGAGCCTTGAAAACAACCCGATCCGCCAATCCCAAATTCCGGGCATTTTCTTCCGCCACTTTGATGGCCGAAAGACTGACATCAATTCCCACCCCCGTCGCATCTGGAAGTTCTGAAAGCAGGGACAGAAGAAGGCAACCCGTCCCTGTTCCAAGATCCGCTATTTTAAGCGATCGGTTTTTATGCGGCTCCAAAGCCTTCAGGGACTGCTCGACCAGCGTTTCAGTGTCCGGGCGCGGATCGAGCGTATCTTTTGTCACCTTGAACGGCAGCCCCCAAAATTCCCGTTGCCCCAATATGCGCGACACAGGCTCATGGTTAAGACGGCGCGCCGTCATCTCCTCAAGCTTGGGCCGGATGTTATCGTTCAGATCATTCGATGCTTTCAAAATCAAGTCCTCGGGCGAAAGCCCCGCCGCCGCTTGCAGCAAAAGCCGCGCGTCGATGTCGTGACTTTCAATCCCGCCCTGCCTTAAGGCCGCGCGCAGGCGTTCAAGTTCAAAAGCAACTGTTGTTCGCGCGTTCATTGCCGATCACAGACCCGGTCGGCTTCGCGATTTATTCAAAATCGCATCCAGACGCTTGAGATTCTGTTCACGGATATCTGTAATGGCTTTTTCTTTTTCCAGCGCGGCCTGGATTTTCTTGCGGTCGCGGCTGGCGGCAATTGCCTTCAATGCCGCAGCCAGATCGCCAAGATCGCTGCCCTTTTTCGCCAGGTCAAGGGCCGTCATTCCGTCCTTGTTCTCAAGGGTAATATCCGCGCCATAAGCCGCCAGGGTGCGGGCCGCCTCGATAGAGCCCTCCCGCACCGCGATATGAAGCGGCGTATCGTTACCGGGGGCGTTCTGGTCATCAATGTTCACGCCCTTGGAAAGAAGGAAGCGGATCATGGACGTGCTACCCGAAACAGCGGCATAGTGCAAAGACGTACCGTCATTCGCGCGCGCATTAATATCAGCGCCCGCGGCCGCCAGCGCGCGCGCCAGATCCGTCCGTCCGCTACGCGCCGCCACATGCAGCGGCGTCATTTGGTCACGGTTTTTAAGCGTGACGTCCGCGCCTTTGTGCAACAGAAATATTCCCAGGTCATTATCCCGCGGGCTGTTATTTTGTGCATAAAGGTGCAAGGCCGTCTGACCTTCGCCATTCTGGGCGTTTATGTCCGCGCCTTTGGATAAAAGCACGTAAGGCAAATCTGTTTCACCATTCTTTGCTGCTTCAACGGCCTGATGCAACGGCGCAGTGCCATTATTCGCCGCAATACCTACATCGGCACCCTTGGCCAGCAAAAGACGCGCGACTTCTGTCACCGCCGTCTCTGATGCGTAATTGAGCGGCGTTTTTCCTTCATTATCCCTGGCGTTGACATCAGCCCCTTTGGCAAGCAACGCTCGCACCTTATCCAATGATATTTTTTGTGCGGCATTATGCAGTGGCGTCATGCCATTCTTGTTGCGGGCGTTGACGTCAATGATATTCTTTCTCAGCACTTCCTGAACGACCGCCGGACTGCTGCTGCTTGCCGCGCGATGCAGCACCGTATCGTCATTTTGATTTTTGACGGAAACATCACAGCCAAGCGCGATCAACTGTTGTGCTTTTTCGGCATCCGATTCCGATCTGAGCGCCAGAAACAAGGGCGTATCCCCGTCTTTGCTCCTGGCGTTCACGTCCGCACCCTTTTGAACCAAAGCCGCGATCAGTTTTTTTCTGTCACTGGCGCCGTTGGCGGCATAATGCAGGGCGGTAAAAGCACTATAGCCCTGCTCTTTCTGGCTCAGTGTGGGATGCTTATCCAGCATGGCGACAAGAAGATCTTCCTTGCCGTAGGCCACGTCACGAAAAAACTGCTTTAAAACGTATTTTGGAATTGCTTTTGGAATTTCGGACTTTCTGGACATTTTCTTTTCTGCATCAGACATATGGCTCTCCATTTATTATTGCCATATTAATAATATGTTTTATGGATAAGTCAAGCCTCTTAATAAATAAAATTTGCTTTCTAAAACAGGCAGATATATAGATTGCCCGTCAAAAAACAAAAAAAGGAGAACATCCATGGATTTTTCAGTCGACAGCATAATGTCCGTTGCAACCGTCTACGGCATGAAATTTTTAGGGGCCTTGGCCATTTTCGTATTGGGCCGTCTGGCCATCAAAGCCGGCTGCGCCGTGCTCAGTAAAGTCATGTCGGCCAGCCGCGTCGATGCCACCTTGGTCGCTTTCACCGGCAACGTTGTCTTTGCCATCGGCCTTACCTTCGTCATCATCGCAGCGCTTGGCCAGTTGGGCATCCAGACGACATCCATCGCTGCCGTCATCGGCGCCGCCGGTCTGGCCATCGGCCTCTCGCTACAAAATTCGCTCGGCAATCTTGCATCGGGCGTCATGATCATTGCCCTGCGCCCCTTCAAGCTGGGCGATGTCGTCGACACAGCGGGCAAAAACGGCAAGGTCACGGATATCAATATCTTCACGACCGAACTGCGCAGCGACGACAATAAGCGTATTATCATTCCCAATGGCAAGATCACGAACGACGTGATCGTCAACCATACAGTTTGAGATAAAACACATTCACTGTCATTCCGAGCGAATGCGAGGAATCTTCGTATGTCATTGACGACTGAAGATCCCTCGTCGGGCTTACGCCCTCGCTCGGGATGACGCGAAGGCATCACTTCAATTCCGCCAGTTTGGCCGCCTGGTCTTCCGCGATCAGGCGGTCAATTATTTCGTCAAGCCCCCGGCCGGCCAGAACCTGATCCAAGCTATGCAGTGTCACGTTGACGCGGTGATCCGTGACACGGCTTTGCGGGAAATTGTAGGTGCGGATGCGTTCCGACCTGTCACCACTGCCCACCTGCTGCTTACGATTGGCTGAACGCTCCTTATCCAGCCTTTCGCGCTCCGCTTCGTAAAGACGGGCACGCAGGATTTTAAGGGCGCGGGCCTTGTTCTTGTGCTGGGATTTTTCATCCTGCTGGACGACGACGATGCCCGTCGGGATATGCGTGATGCGCACGGCGCTTTCCGTCTTGTTGACGTGCTGACCGCCCGCACCGCCCGAGCGCATGGTATCAATCCGTAAATCCTTATCATCGATCTTGATGTCGACTTCCTCGGCCTCGGGCAGGACGGCAACGGTCGCAGCCGAAGTATGCACGCGGCCGCTGGCCTCAGTCTTCGGCACGCGCTGGACGCGATGCACGCCGGATTCGAATTTAAGGCGTGAAAAAACATTCTGTCCCGTGATCTCGGCAATGATCTGCTTGTAGCCGCCAAGATCGCTTTCCGACATTTCCATGACTTCCATCCGCCAGCCGTGGCCGGAAGCATAGGAACGGTACATGGAAAAAAGATCGGCGGCAAAAAGCGCGGCTTCATCCCCGCCTGTGCCGGCGCGGATTTCAAGGATCACGTTCTTGGCGTCCGCCTCGTCCTTGGGCAGAAGGGCGATACGCACCTGTTGTTCCAGTTCAGTCACCTTGTGTTTTAGCTCGTGGCTTTCTTCCTCCGCCATCTTTTTCATCTCGGCGTCGGCGGACGGATCGGCCAGCAACACTTCAGCTTCGGCCTTTTCCTTCTGAGCACGGCGCAGGGTTTCAATGGCTTCCACCAGCGGCGAAAGATCTGAATATTCCTTGGACATGCGCGCGAAGTCATCGGCCTTTACCTGTCCCGCCGACATCAGTGCCGAAAGTTCCTTATGGCGCGCAAGCACCCTGTCAAGATTGGCATCCATGAATCTAATGTCCTGTGGCTGTCTTTAAAGGAACAAGGCCGCTTTCAATCTCAGCCGCCTTCTGTTCGACCTGTTTGACCAGGTGATCGACAATGTCTTCATCCTGCAGGCGGTGATGCGGGATCCCGCCGATATAAACCTGGTGCGTGCCGCGCCCGCCGCCGGTGAAACCGATATCGGTCATGAGCGCCTCGCCAGGACCGTTTACGACACAGCCGATGACCGAAATCGTCATCGGTGTTGTGATATGCGCCAAGCTTTCTTCCAGCTTCGCCACGGTCGAAATGACGTCAAACTGTTGCCGCGCGCAGGAAGGACACGCAATCACATTCACGCCGCGATGTCGCAGATGCAGGGATTTGAGGATATCAAAACCGACTTTAACTTCCTCGACCGGATCAGCCGACAGCGAAACACGGATCGTGTCGCCGATCCCGGCCCAAAGCAGGCTTCCGATACCGATCGACGACTTGACCGTGCCGGTACGAAGCCCTCCCGCCTCTGTCACGCCGATGTGCAACGGATAGTCGCAAGCTTCGGCCAGCTGTTGATAGGCAGCCACGGCCAGAAAAGCGTCGGAGGCCTTGCAGCTGATCTTAAAATTAAAGAAATCGTTATCCTCGAGAATCTTGATATGCCGGAGAGCCGACGCCACCATCGCCTCGGGGCACGGCTCGCCATATTGCTCAAGCAAATCGCGCTCCAGAGAGCCCGCATTAACCCCGATACGGATGGAGCAGTTATTGTCCTTGGCGGCCTTGATCACCTCACGCACGCGTTCGTCCGACCCGATGTTGCCGGGATTGATACGAAGGCAGGCCGCCCCCGCCTCCGCCGCCTCGATCCCGCGCTTATAGTGGAAATGAATATCCGCCACGATTGGCACGGGCGATTGCCGCACGATTTCCTTCAAGGCCGCGGTCGATTCTTCATCAGGACACGACACGCGCACGATGTCCGCGCCCGCATCGGCCAAAGCCTTGACCTGCCGGATCGTCGCATCTGCGTCGGATGTCAGCGTATTGGTCATCGACTGCACGGAAATAGGCGCGTCGCCGCCGACCGGCACTTTTCCGACCATAATCTGGCGTGACTTGCGCCGTGTAATCTGGCGATAGGGACGGATGGCGCTCATCTTTATCTACCTGCGGTTCATCCGAATGCGCTGAAGGCTTAAATCCTTCGGATTGAGCGACACGCCGCGCACGATCTCGCCCTCGTCGCCAATATCCTGTACCTTTTTCCCATCAACATAGACGGCAAGCCCACCGGCGTTGGAGGTAATGAGAAAAAGTTCCTCCTGTGCAGGCACATTATATTTCTCACCCGGCTGCAATACTTTCTTAAACACGACCGCGTCACGCACGGTGGTGACCTGAATCCAGCTTGGCTTTAGCGCTTCGATCGTCACGCGGCTGCCGGATTTTACCGCTCCAAAATCCCCTGCCGTTTCAAGAAGGTTTTTTGGCTTCTGCACAATCCTGGACGGATCGATTTCGACGGGCGGCGTATCCTGTTCCATTGCAACTGCAACATCAGGCGTCACGGAAACCGTCGTTTGCTCGGCGCTTGTCGTCGCCGCAACAACAGGAGCGGCGGGCGGCACAGTCACCGGCGACACAACCGGAACCTCTGCCGTAGTATCCGGCACAAGCGGCGTTTCAGGCGCCACGGCAGGCGCCTCAACGACGGCCGCTGTTTCAACCGGTTTCTCAATCGCCGGAATGTCCGTCACGGCCGCATTCTCTTCGTCGCCCCCGGACGAGGAGAAAAACGCCCAAACGATCAGCAATAAAACAGCCGCACCCCCCGCCCCCGCCAGCACCATCGGGCTTGGCAGATGGCTTTCGGAAACAGGCGAGGGAAAATGAAGATCCGGCTTTTCCGGCACTTCGGAATGTTCTTTCTTAAACTGCCGGACAAGCTCGTCGCTATCAAGCCCCAGGTGATTTGCATAGCTGCGCACAAAACCCACGGCATAGGTCATGCCGGGCAGCGCATCAATATTGCCGCTTTCAATCGCACGAATTTGCACCGAACGAATATTAATCGAGGCGGATATATCCTCGACGCTTTTGCCGCGCCCTTCACGGGCCGTGCGCAGCATGTCGCCTACTTTCATGACACGCGGCGTCTGCCCCTGTGCCGCTTGCTCTTTCTTTTTCTGTGCCGACTTGCGCTGTTCTTCCATGATCCAATCTCTATATAGCGACGCCCTTGTCGCGGGCAAATGCCGTGATGATACCACGAAGGCTATGCGCCTTGCTTTCCAGCATTTCCGTCAGATAGGGCTCGACCTTGCCGACATCGAGGGTTTTTACCATATCTTTAACGGATGCGATAGCCCTTGCAGGCATTGAGAATATGTTAAAACCGAGCGCGATCAGCGTCATGACTTCCAATGGATTGCCTGCCATTTCGCCACAGATAGCCGCTTCGATGCCCTTTTCCCTGGCCTTCTGCGCGATATTGGCCAGCGCCTTGAGAAGAGGCGGCGAGAGCGCGTCATAGCGCCCGCGCGACACGACACTGCTGCGGTCCACCGCAAACATGTATTGCATCAGGTCATTCGTTCCGATCGACACAAAATCGACGACTTCAAACAAACGGTCCAACTGCCAGAGCAATGCCGGCACTTCGATCATCACGCCAAGTTTGATGTTTTCCGGCAACGGCTGGCCCCGCTTTTTTGCGCGGTCCAGTTCCATCTGCAACAGGACGCGTGCGCGTTCAACTTCCGCCACTTCCGTGACAAAGGGCAGCATGATACGAAGTTCGCGCCCCTTCGCGCCCATGATGAAGGCGCGGAATTGCGTGCGCAGAACAGCCGGGCGGTCAAGCCCGATGCGCACGGCGCGCCAGCCTAGCGCCGGATTGTCTTCCTTGGGTGCATCGAAATACGGCAGCGGTTTGTCGCCGCCGATGTCTAGCGTACGGAAGGTAACGGGTTTCCCGGCGGCCTGATCAAGCACCTTGCCGTAAAGTTCAGCCTGCAGCACGACGCGCGGATAACGCGGCCAGCCCATGAAGGAAATCTCGGTCCTGAAAAGCCCGACGCCCCCGGCCCCGGTATGATCAAGGCTTTCCATTTCAGCCAGAAGACCCACGTTGACCTGAAGCGATATCCTGCGTCCGTCGAGCGTGACGGCAGGCTCAGCTTTCTGCTGCTCGAGCAACTCAGAGCGGCGCTCCTGCTGCTCGATGTTGCGTCCGTAAGCCTCAAGAATATAGTCCGACGGGCGAATATAGGCGATGCCATGATTGCCATCGACCACGATTTCATCGCCCGACGCCAGATATGAAAGAATATCGCCGCACTGCCCAACAACCGGAATGCCCAGCGAGCGCGCCACAATCGCCGCATGATTGGACGAGGTTCCGGCCTCCAGAAGCACGCCCTTCAGACGCGTACGGTCAAAGTCGAACAGCGCCCCCGGACCGATGGAATTGGCCACCAGAACAATGTCGCCTTCCACCTCTTTCTTGTCCGCGGCCGCGCCATTGACGGTCAAGTGCTTGAGCAGACGGTTGCTGACGTCTTCCAGATCGGAAAGCCGCTCCTGAATGTAAGCATCGCCCATGTCGGCCATGCGGCTGCGGGTTTCGTTCTGCACGCGCCGGACGGCGGCCTCGGCGGACAGGCCCTGGTCGATCGCGCTTTCAATGCGGAAGATCCACCCTTTGTCCTTGGCGAACATCTGGTAGACCTCAAGTATATCCTTCGTCTCCCGCCCCCAAAGTCCGGCGGATCTGGACAGCATTCTCTTGATCGCCTCATCAAGGCTGGAAAGGGCTTTTTTCAGGCGGCGCTTCTCCGAGCGCGGATCGCCCGCCACGATCTCGCGGATATTGGCGGACGCATCGAAAATAACCGCCTTTCCCAGCGCAATGCCGGAGCTGAACGCCACGCCCTTGATCTGCGTCGGCTTCTGCCCCGATGCAAAACCGGCCAGAAGCTCGCCACGGCTGATCAGATCGCCGGAAAACGCAAGCTCGGCCAGGACCATGGCGACCGTCTGCAAAACTTCGATCGAATCCTCGCTGAAGCGCCGCGCCTCTTTCGTCTGCACCGCCAGGACGCCGCGCACCCGGCGGCCGCGCATGATCGGCACGCCGCAAAGAGAAACGTAAGCCTCCTCGCCCGTCTCCGGCCTGTAAATAAACTGCGGGTGAGCGCGCGCATCCGTAACCGCGATGGGAACGCCGTGCGCCGCGATTTCACCGATAATTCCTTCGCCAACCGCAAGGCGCGTCTTGTGCACGGCCTCTTTCTTCAGACCGTGCGTGGCAAAAAGCTCGAGAATATCGCCCGCGCGCATGAGAAAGCAGGAGCAGCCGTCAACCTTGAGAGCCGACGCAATCATCACCATGATCTTGTCCAGCTTGTCCTGCGTGTGACCCGCATCGGCCATGATCATGCGAAGATCGGCCATCAGCTTCCACGGCTGGCCGGTCAGCTCCATCTGCGCGTCACGAAAACCTGCGACCTGATCGCTGACTTTCGCCACGCGGTCCGTCGCAGCGTCAAGAGCTTGTGTTTTTCTTTGTGCGTCCGCGGCCATCAGTCGTCCCGGTCAAGGCCGTAAGCGCTGTGCAGCGCCCGCACGGCAAGCTCGCCATATTCGTCGGAGATGAGTACGCTCACCTTGATTTCCGAGGTTGAAATAACCTGGATGTTGATCCCCTTGTCGGCCAGTGTCTTGAACATCTTCTGTGCAACGCCCGCATGGCTTTTCATGCCGATACCGATGATCGAAACCTTGGCCACGCCCGAGCTTGACTCGACAACCGCCCCCGGCAGATCCTTCGTCGGCTGCTTCAGGACTTCCAGGGCGCGCGGCAGGTCGGCCTTGCCCACAGTAAAAGTCAGGTCCGTGCTTTTGCTGTTGGACGATATGTTCTGGACGATCATGTCGACGTTGATTGCGGCGTCCGCCAGGGGACCAAACACCCTTGCCGCCACGCCCGGCACGTCGGGCACGTTGCGGAACGTCACCTTCGCCTCGTCACGGCTGTAGGTCACGCCCGTGACAATTTCCTGCTCCATCATTTCATCCTCGCTTACCACTAATGTGCCGGGCAGGTTGCTGCCCAGCCCTTCTTCGAAACTCGACAACACCTGAACGCGCACGCCTTCCTTCATGGCGAGCTCGACCGAGCGTGTCTGCAATACCTTGGCACCGACCGAGGCCATTTCCAGCATTTCCTCATAAGTCACGCGGTCAAGCTTGCGCGCCTTGCTGACGATGCGCGGATCGGCCGTATAGACGCCGTTGACATCCGTATATATGTCGCAGCGATCGGCGTTGAGCGCGGCCGCCACAGCCACCGCCGACGTGTCCGACCCGCCGCGGCCCAGCGTCGTGATGCGTCCTTCGGGCGAGATGCCCTGAAAACCCGCGATCACGGCGACTTCACCCTGATGGATGCGGCCGGAGATATTGTTGGTTTCAATATTGCGGATGCGCGCCTTGCCGTGTGTGCCATCGCTTAAAAGCGGTATTTGCCAGCCCTGCCACGACCGCGCCCGAAAGCCCCGCTTTTGCAAGGCAATCGCCAGAAGACCCGACGTCACCTGCTCACCCGACGACACGACGGCGTCGTATTCGGCGGGATCGAAAAGCGGTGTGATGTCCTGGCAATACGATACAAGCTGGTTGGTGACGCCTGCCATGGCGGAAACGACAACGGCCACCTTGTTGCCCGCCTTCATCTCTGCCGACACTTTGTTCGCTACGTTTTCGATCGCGGGGACCGTCGCAACGGAAGTGCCTCCGAATTTAAGGACCAACAAGGACATACAATCTTTAACCCTTCAGGATTCCTAGAAAATTATCCTCAACAAGGCTTGAGCGCAAGGAAAACCATAAAACTTTTCTTCTCGTCAGCCACCGTCCAAGCATGCTACAACTGTGCCGGTTAAAGTTCCCTGAACATTACATGTAAAATATGGCAAATGTAGTCGTCATTGGCTCCCAATGGGGAGATGAAGGAAAAGGCAAGATCGTCGACTGGCTTGCCGAAAAAGCCGATATCGTCGTCCGCTTCCAGGGTGGACATAATGCCGGACATACTCTGGTCATTGGCAAGAGCATTTATAAACTGCACCTCCTGCCGTCCGGCATCGTCCGCGAAGGAAAACTGTCCATCATCGGCAACGGCGTGGTCGTAGACCCCTGGGCGCTTCTGGGCGAAATTGAAACCGTACGCGGACAAGGCGTTGACATCACGCCCGCCTCGCTCGTGCTGGCTGAAAACGCGCCGCTGATTTTGCCGCTGCATCGCCATCTCGATCAGGCGCTTGAAGCCGCTCGCGGCAAGAACAAGATCGGCACGACCGGCCGCGGCATCGGCCCCGCTTATGAAGACAACGTCGGACGCAGAGCCATTCGTGTTTGCGACCTGGCCCATCCGCAAACCCTGCCGGACAAGATCGATAAACTTCTTTTCTTCCACAACGCGCTGCTGAAAGGCTTGGGAGCGCAGGCCGTGGACGGCAAACTTCTGCTTGACAGTCTTTTGACCGTTGCGCCACGCATCTTGCCCTATGCCCGTTCAGCCGCCCATGTTCTGGAAGCCGAAATGAACAAAGGCCGCCGCATCCTGTTCGAGGGCGCGCAGGGCATCATGCTCGACGTCAATCACGGCACCTACCCTTATGTCACGTCATCCAATACCCATCCCGCACAAGCCGCGATGGGTTCGGGCGGCCTTGGCCCCTCGGCGCTCGACTTCGTCCTTGGCATCACCAAGGCCTATACGACCCGCGTGGGTGAAGGCCCGTTCCCGACCGAACTCAAGGACGCCGATGGCGAAAAACTGGGCGAGCGCGGGCATGAGTTTGGCACAACCACGGGACGTAAGCGCCGCTGTGGCTGGTTCGACGCGGTGCAGGTCCGCCATGCCGTCAAGATTGCGGGTATCAACGGCATTGCCCTTACCAAGCTTGACGTGCTGGATGCTTTTGATGAAATCAAAATTGCAACCGCCTACGACATCGGCGAGGATCGCGTGCGGCATTTTCCGACCTCACCCGACCTTCAGGCCCGCGCGGTCCCGGTCTATGAAACGATCGAAGGCTGGAAAAGCGTCACCCGCGGCGCAAAAAGCTGGGCCGATCTTCCGGCGCAGGCGATCAAATATGTCCGCCGGATCGAGGAACTGATCGAAACCCCCGTCACCACCCTTTCAACCGGGCCGGAGCGCGAAGAAAGCATCATGGTCCACGACCCGTTCAGGGGATAAATCCAAGACATGCGTAAACATCGGCAAGGCACGATCATCATCGTCAACGACCGGATGCAAAAGGGATATAGCTATAAACTGGTTGCACCGATCGGCCGGAACTTCGCGCCCGGATTTAATCCGCATTTTACGCCTGCTGAAATGTTGGCTCTTGGCGTCTTCGAAGGAAAATACCTCAACGACTGCAGGGATGAATTTCCCGCAGGCTGGTTCAAAAAAGCCAAAACCGGCAAAACCGCTGATCCATCGCTGAATTATTTCAAGATTAAAAGCCGCCAACCTCTATCCGTCTGGCGCAAGAACAAATGGATCGTCGGTCCAGACCCGCGCGGCTGGTTCCAATGGTATTGCCGCTACTACCTTGGCCGCCGCATCAAAAGCGTCGATGAAAAGCAGATCAAGCGCTGGCGCAGCTTTTCACGCCACGCAGGGCAGATCCGCGCCAACTGCCGCTGCGGGGATCTCGCCTGCCGCCCGCGGCAGCGTCAGGCCCTTTTGCAATGGGCGTATGACCCTTTCATTTGAATTTTAAAAGCTCCTCCGCCACCCGGCTGAAGACGCTGTCCCAGTCGCCCGGTTTGAGCTGGCGGAAGAGGCGCATGGACGGATACCACGGGCTGTCCTTTCGGCCCCATAAATAGAGCCAATAGGATGCCTGATAGTTAAGCAGATTCCAGACCGACTTCCCCATCGTTCCGGCCAGATGCGCCACCGAACTGTCGGTCATGATGACCAGATCAAGCTGTTTCAATACAGCAGCCGTATCGGCAAAATCGTTCAGATACGGCCCCAGCGCAAAAACCTTTCCCTGTTTGTCACATTCCGCCAGTTCTTTTTCGCGCGGGCCTTTTTGCAAACTATAAAGCTGAACGCCAGGAATATCGGCCAACGGCATAAAATGTTCTGTGCTGACCGAGCGTTTGTCGTTGTGCAGGAACGTGACACTGCCCGACCAGACGATACCGATTTTTTTCTTGCCTTGCCCCTGCTCAAGCAATTTCGCCGCAAGAGGCGGCAATGAAGCATCGGTGAATAGTCTGGCTGGCGGCGGGATCGTCGCAAGTTCCGTCTTGAAGATATGCGGCAGGCTCATCATTGTGACATAGAAATCGGGTTTTTCCTTCAAAACCTCGTCCGGCACAATCATGGCATCCAGCCCCTCAACCGTCGAAAAAAGGCGGTGCAGATCCTTCTTGCATTCAAGAATGATGCGCGCGCCGCGTTTTTTGACTAGCGGGATATAACGGCTGCACAAAATCGTGTCGCCGAAACCCTGCTCGGCCAACACCAGAAGCGTCTTGCCCGCAATATCCTCGCCCGTCCAGCGCGGCAAGCCCGATACGCGCGGCTGTTTCATCTGGGGGTGTTTCCAGCGGCTTTCAAGCCCCGCCCATCCTTGCGTATAATTGCCAAGATACATGTGCGTCACACCCATATCCCATGGAATGTAAATATCGCCGGGGTTGATTTTAAGCGCCACTTCAAAATGCGCGAGAGCTTCCTCGAACCGCCCGAAATCGCGCAGAGCCGTCGCATAGTTTTTGAGGATCATGGCGTCGCCGGGCGCCGCAGCAACGGCAGATGCATGGGCCTTCAGGGCTTCGTCCATCCGGCCCAGATCGCGCAGCGTATTGCCGTAGCTGGACAGGAACCCGGGCTTGCCGGGCGAAAGGGCCAGCGCCTTTTCATGCGCCTCACGCGAAGCATCGAGCAGGTCCAAACGGCGCAAGACCGATCCCAGATTGTGCCAGACGGCCGCGTTGGTGGGTTCCGCCCGGGCGAGATCGCGATAGATATCGAAGGCCTCAGAAAATTTTTCCTGTTTCTGCAGTTCCACGGCTTTTTTGAACAGGGCGTCGCCGGACATGGCGGATCAGAACTGGTTCAAGAATATCGCCACCAAAATCACCTGCGGCACCGTCACCAGCGGCAGGAAAAGAGCGATCTTCCATGACTTTGTCACCTGACGCAGCACCAGAATTTCAGTATAATCGGTCGAAACGCCGGTCATCATGAAGGCAAAGCTGTTGCCGACTGCGCCCGCGCGCGTCAGGATGTCGGCCGCAATCGGCGCCGATCCTTCGGAGCAAACCTCCAGAACCGTCGCAAAAAGAAGCGTCAGCAACAGACCAACCCCCGTTACACCGAAATAAACCTGGAATACTTCCGCTGGAATAACAGCGCGGATCAATGCCGCCAAAATGACGCCCAGCAGCATCCAGCGCAGAACCATTTTCGATTCAATGGCGCCTTCCCACAGCATACGCCCGACCGCCTCAGGCTTGAACGAAATGCCGGCCAGAAGCTTTTTAAATTCCGGCCAGACTTTGAAATCCGCCACCGGCTCATGACGATTGGGATTGTCGGGCAGCACACCTTTGGTCACCAGCGCATCAAAAATAACGCCTGAAATAATCCCAATCACCATCGACAGGACAAGGAAGGTCATGGTCCATTTAAAACCGATCAACGACCACAAAATGAGAGTGAGCGAGAACGAGTTCCAGGGACTGGCGATCAAAAACGCCATGACCTGCCCCAGACTTGCGCCGCGCTCATAAAGCTTGGCGCCGACCATCAGGATCCCGTGGCTGCAAAGGTCGAGCAGCACGCCCGCCATGGTCGCGCGCAGAATACCGCGCAAACCGTTGCGCGTGCCCAACACGGACATGACAAGTTCGCGCGGAACGCGTGACAAAAGACCGATAAAGACGATCCCGACAACCACGCCCCACCACATGGTTCCCAAAAGCTCGGTCACACCGGACGCGAAATGACTGACATAACCATGCCCGGACCAAAGGCCGCTGAAGTGCCCCAAAAGAGCCCCTGCCACGATGATGGAGCAAATACGGAACATCCAGTCCGGCTTTTGCGCCGTTGTAGAGCAATGTTCATCATCCCCGGATGGCTTTGCAGCTGCGCAGCAGCTTGATTTTACTTGAAAATCTGGATCCATACCGGGCTCTTGACCTTTTTTCATAAGAATGGTATATAAGGTAGCTAAACTGCCCCCTTTTCGGGCAGGGTGAAGGTACTATAAAAGAGTGTGTATGGCAAAAGATATAGGAAAACATCTTACGTTCTGGACGGCTTTGACGGGGCTGACCCTGGCGGCTGTGATTTGCAGCGGCACGATCCCTGCCGCCCACGCACGTCTGGCGGAAAGCAAGCTCTCGCTCTCGCCCGTTCTTTCGACAATCCCTGCCTCTCTGGGCGGCGACCGCAATCTTGAACTCGGCTATGACGTTTATGCCGGCGGCTTCCACGCCCTCAACGCTTCGCTTGAATTTGGCCTGGGAGCGGCCAGCTATGCCATCGAACTTGAAGCTTCGACACAGGGCTTCATCGGAGATGTATTCCCATGGAAAGCCCATTTTGAAACCAGCGGCTGGACGGACGGCAAACGTCTTACGCCTGCCCGCCATACGGCGGAAAGCAGCTGGCGCGATGCCGCTAAAACAGTTGAAATGGACTATGATCAAAACGGCGCCTTGACTTCCCGAAAGGAAATACGCGCCGGAGGCAAAACCTTTGACACCTCACCACCCGCCCAGATTTCAAAAAACGCCGTCGATCTCCTGACCGGCACTCTTAAGCTTCTGCGCTCGGTCAACATGAAGGACAGTTGTGAAGGCCAGGTCACGATTTTTGATGGCAAGCGTCGCTTCAATCTTGTCTTCACCGACGACGGAACCGAGACGATCGCCAGCAATCAGTATTCGAAATTCCAGGGCGAAGCCCGCCGCTGCACGATCGAAGTCGAACCCGTCGCCGGCTTTAGCAAGAAAGATGAAAAACGCGGCTGGCTCGCCGTGCAGGAACACACAAAAGAACATGACAAGCTGCCAACCGTGTGGCTTGCCCCGCTCTACAAAAACGGCCCCATCGTGCCGGTACGCATGGAAATTGCGAGCGATTATGGCTCTGTCGTGGCGCATCTGAGCACCACAGAAGTAAAATAGTTGATTTTCCTGAAACTATCTGTAACCTCCGGTAACAAACCGTGATTTGAGGAAAACGCCGCTTTTTGCACTATTTGAAAGTGATGAAAAAGAAACTCGCCTGCATCATCCTTGCCGCCGGCAAGGGAACCCGGATGAAATCCGATCTGGCCAAGCCGCTGCACAAGGTGGCGGGACTGCCGATGCTCTCCCATGTTATAAGAACTGCCGAGCAACTCTCACCTGAAAAAATCGTGGTCGTCGTCGGCCCCGGCATGGAAAGCGTTGAGAAAATCGCCGCTCCCCATGCCTGCGCCGTGCAGGAAAAACAGAACGGCACGGGCGGCGCGGTGTTGGCCGCGCAAAAGGCGCTGAAAGGATTTAAAGGCGATATCGTCGTCTTGTTCGGCGACTGCCCGCTGGTGTCGGCCGAGACGATCCGCACCATGATCGAACTGAAACAAAAAAACAAAACCGGCGTCGTCTATGCCGCAATGACGCCCGCCGACCCCGGCAGTTACGGCCGCATGGTTTTGAACAAGGATAAAACACTTAAAGCCATCGTCGAATTCAAGGATGCATCGCTCCCCCAGAAGAAAATCAAGCTCTGCAACGGCGGTATCATTTGTGCCGATGGCGAACGCCTGTTCGGCTGGCTTTCAAAGGTCACAAGCCGCAACGCGCAGGGCGAATATTACCTGACCGACCTTCCGCCCATCGCAAAAAAAGACGGTTTTGCCACGCGCATCGTGGAAGTCCCCTGCGACGAAATGGCGGGCGTCAATTCGCGCGCGGATCTGGCCCATGTCGAAAAACTGGCACAGCAAAAACTGCGCAGCACGTTCATGGCGGGCGGCGTGACGCTGACCGATCCTGATACCGTTTATTTCAGCCATGATACACAGATCGAAAACGACGTAATCATCGGCCCCAATGTCGTGATCGGTTCCGGCGTTTCGATCAAAAAAGGTGCGGAAATCCTGCCCTTCTGCCATCTGGAAGGCGTGACCATAGGGCAAAACGCCGTCATCGGCCCCTTTGCCCGTCTTCGTCCCGGCACATCCGTCGGCGAAAAGGCCAAGGTCGGCAATTTTGTTGAAATGAAGAAAACCCGCTTGGCCAAGGGCGCCAAGGTCAATCATCTGTCCTATATCGGCGATGCCGACGTGGGGGCGCGCGCCAATATCGGCGCGGGCACGATCACCTGCAACTATGACGGCTTTGACAAGCACGAAACCGTGATCGGGGACGAGGCCTTCATCGGATCGAACACCTGTCTTGTCGCCCCCGTGACCGTGGGCAAAGGAAGCATGACGGGCGCGGGCAGCGTCATCACGAAAGACATCCCCGACCATGCCCTTTCATTGGAACGCGGCGAGCAAACGACGCGCGAGGGCTGGGCGGCGAAGTTCCGCGAGCGGAAAAACCGGAAAAAAGGAGTGGCTTGATATGTGCGGCATTGTTGGAATACTGGGTGAAAAGCCCGCGGCGCCCCTTCTGGTTGAAGGCTTGAAACGCCTTGAATACCGCGGCTATGACAGCGCGGGCATTGCGACCATCGTCGGCGGCAAGATTGAACGCCGGCGCGCCGAAGGCAAGCTGGCCAATCTTGAGAAAAAACTCGCAGGCGAGCCCTTGGGCGGCACGGCCGGGATCGGCCATACCCGCTGGGCCACGCACGGCAACCCGAACGAAACCAACGCTCACCCGCATATCACGGATAAAGTGGCGGTCGTCCACAACGGCATCATTGAAAACTACCTGCCTCTCAAGGAAGAACTGGAGAAAAGCCAGTTCCGCTTCGAAACCCAGACGGATACCGAAGTCATCGCCCACCTTGTTACATTCTACATGCGCCAGGGAATGAAACCCGCCGATGCCGTCAACGCCGCGCTGAAAAGGCTTGAGGGCGCGTTTTCCATTGCCATGATCTTCACCGGCGAGGACAATCTCATGATCGGCGCGCGGCAGGGCACGCCGCTGGCGATCGGCTACGGCAAGGGCGAGATGTTCTTGGCGTCGGACTCCTACGCGCTGGCCCCCATGACGGACAAGATCTGCTTTCTTGAGGACGGCGACCGCGTCATCATCAACCGCGAAGGCGCGAAGATCTTCGACAGGCTGGGCAATGCCGCCAACCGCAACATCCGCGTGACCGCACAATCAGGGGCGCTGGCAGGCAAGGGCAATTACCGCCATTTCATGCTGAAGGAAATCAACGAGCAACCCGCCGTCATCGGCGACACGCTCAACACTTTCATTTCACCCTCGACCGGCAAAGTCTCCCTCCCCCCCGAGGTGCTGGAGGCCGCGGCCAATACCCCACGCATCACGGCCATTGCCTGCGGCACGGCCTATTACGCCGGCTGCGTCGCCAAATATTGGTTTGAACAGGTCGCTAAAATCCCGGTTGAAACCGACGTGGCGTCCGAATTTCGCTACCGCGAGGCGCCGATGCCCAAGGACGGCGTGGGGCTTTTCATCTCGCAATCGGGCGAGACGCTCGACACGCTCGAGGCGCTTCGTTATTCCAGGCGGCAGGGACAAAAAATTATCTCCATCCTCAACACCATCGAAAGCACGATCGAACGCGAATCCGATCATGTCCTGCGTACGCTGGCAGGGCCTGAAATCGGCGTGGCCTCCACCAAGGCCTTCACGACCCAGCTGACCACCCTTGCCTGCCTTGCCGTGGGCTTGGGCCGCAAGCGCGGAACGATTACGGCCGAGCAGGAAGCGCAACTTTCATCGGTCCTTCGCCAGGTTCCGGCGCTTGCCGCCGAAGTCCTGAAACACGACCAGGCCATTCAGGACATCGCCCGCACGATGACCGAGGCGCGCGATGTCTTGTACCTGGGCCGCGGTTCGGCCTACCCCATCGCGCTCGAAGGCGCCCTGAAACTGAAGGAAATCTCCTACATCCATGCCGAGGGTTATGCTTCGGGCGAGATGAAACACGGCCCCATTGCGCTGATCGACGATACGGTTCCCGTCATCGTCATCGCGCCGCACGATAAACTTTTTGAAAAAACCGCCGGCAACGCCCAGGAAGTCGTGGCGCGCGGCGGCAAGGTCCTTCTGATTTCGGACAAAAAAGGTATTGAGAAACTCAGACACATCACGACTTGGGCGATTGAAATCCCGGAAGTCGACCCATTCGTGGCACCGATCCTTTACACCATCCCGGTCCAGCTTCTGGCCTATCACACGGCCGTCGCCAAGGGCACGGATGTCGACCAGCCCCGCAATCTGGCCAAAAGCGTGACGGTGGAATAATGCCGTCAACGCCCCGCATAAAAGTTACTTTTACAGCAGGAATTAGGGTCAGGACCCATTAATATCATGAATTCTACGCGTAACGGAAATGCCGATCCGGCTATGAAAAGGCCGAAGGGCGTAGCTGGAAGCGTACGCACGAGGCCTTTGAAGCCGTCCGGGCGGCATTTCCGTCGCGCCCGAATGGGTAGGGATAACAACGGCCATCTGCGGCGTCAAGGCAACTCGATGTGGGACCTGCCACATCCTCGTTGCCTTTCCTGGCATCTGACCGTTGTTATCCCTATATAATTTCATGAGATTAATGGGTCCTGACCCTAAGACCGCCATCCCGGAGGATTTTCTGGAGCGCATCCGGCATGAGGCTGAAAAAATCCCCGGTTTTCTAAAGCTCGAATCAAGAACAACGGATGGCATTGAAACAACCGTTTCATACTGGACTTCGATGGACGCGGTCAATGAATGGCGGCGCAACGCCCTGCATGCGAGCGCCAAAAAAGACCGAGGTCTTTATTACAAATGGTACAATGTGGAGATAGACGCCGCCTGACATCCGGCCCTGCCAAGAGCAGGGCGGTGGAATGATGCAAGCCTCTGTTTATCTTGACTCCCGTCACAATATTATCGAGCTTTGTCATTCCAACACAGTTTCGTCACCCCGTAGGTTTGGCGGGCCGAAGGCCTTCGTCAAACTTTGATCATACGGGGTCCAGAAAAGACGGCAGCTTCGCTGCCGGCATCACTGGATCCCGGATGTTGGCATTTGACGCTATTGCCGCTTCGCGTCAGCGCCAAATCTCCGGGATGACAGAAGTATCCCCCCTACCCGACAAACGGAATGTTTTTCTCGCTGAACAGGCGCTGCAATTCGCCGCTCTGGTACATCTCGCGCACGGCATCGCAGCCGCCGACCAGCTGGCCCTTGATATAAAGCTGCGGAACCATCGGCATGCCGGCAAATTCTTTCAGTGCGCTGTGCAAGCCCGGATCCAGAAGAACATCGATGTCCTTGTACTTGACACCCAGGGTTTCAAGGATTTGAACGACGGCCGCTGAAAATCCGTCCTGGGGAAAGATTGGCGCGCCTTTCATGTAAAGAACAACATCGTGCTCGGAAAGTTCCTGCACTATGCGCTGAAAAACAGGGTCCGTCATCCGCCCGTTCCCGTCCTGCAGGCGCTCACCGGCGCCGCGGTATAAAGCGTGATGCTTTCAACGATAACAGCCGCATGCATTCCCAGCGCGCTGTAAACCGTCTGATGCTGCTGCAATAACGTCAATCCCTCAAAAGAAGACGAAATGACGGAAAGAGCCAGATGCCTGCCGTCGCCGCGGATATCTTCCATGTAAAGCTGCGCGTCGGGAATGGATTGCGTGATCAGGGCTTCAATGGTCGCGGGATCGAGTTTCATGTCGTCATTCTATCCATTTTCAGGGGTTGTTGACAGTGCTTTTATTCCGTAGCCCTTGCTTGCAAGCTCTTCGCGCGAGAACCAATAGTTCATCTTGCTCGACGGCGGGTCGGTTAGAAATGAAAACGCCTCATCGTCGCTTTTCAACGGATTAAGCCCTCTGCAGAAAGCCGCCAGGTAATGCCCCGCATTTTCATGCGTCAAAGGCAGATACCCTTTGGACAAAAGCTGATTGCGTCTGGCTTCACCGTCCGCCTGCATTTGCATGTAAAACCCCGGCGATATCTCATGGTTTTGCGAAGCTGAATCCGGGGCAGGCCCCGGACCGCAGAATTGCTTGAATGTCGGGTCCAGCAAGAGCCATTGCTTGCCGCCGCTTGCAAGCGGGATGGCCGCGGTCAGAAAAACATGGCCGTGCGCCGTTTCAGGCAAAGACTGGATAGCAACCGCCTTGACCTCCACGCCCATATCGTGAAGGACATATGCTGCGGCACACTGCGCAAAACCGCAATAGCCCTTCAGACTTTGCTTCGAAAGATCCGGGGTAAATTCTGGATTGCCGTTGCTACGGCTGAAATCAGCCCTCAAACCTTTGAGCAAGAGGCCGCGCACCTGCGCCACCACCCAGTCCATCGTTTCAAATATTTCATCGCGCTCCAAAACCCAACCTCCCAGTATTTATATTATACAAAAAATAATTAATTATGTCAATAGTTTATCCTATCCCTGTTACTCAACAACAAAAACCCTATAATCAGGCAATATTCCAAGGAGGAAGCACATGACCAAACCACTCGCCAACAAAGTTGCCCTTGTTACCGGTGCCAGCAAAGGCATAGGCCGTGCCATTGCAATCCGTTTCGCCAGAGATGGGGCGACGGTTCTGGTCAACTATGCCTCGGACAAAACAGGCGCGGAAAAAACGGCTCAGGAAATAACCAGCTCTGACGGCAAAGCTTTTGCCATTCAAGGCGATCTCAGTACCCTGCCCAACATCAAAAAAATGTTCTCAGAAACTGATTTAATTCTTAAGAATAATAATTTGAAAAAAATAGATATTCTTGTGAATAACGCCGGGATCTTTCCGATGGGCGAGCTGGAGACCACAAGCGAAGAAATTTACGACCGGATATTCGATATTAACGTGAAAGGCCTGTTCTTTACGACGCAGGAGGCCGTCAAACGCATGAACCGCGGCGGGCGTATCATCAATATTTCCAGTGTGGCCGCTCATTTGGCCTCGACAGGGCTTTGCGCCTATGGAGCCAGCAAGGCCGCTGTCGACCAGCTGACCACCAACTTCGCCGAAGAGCTGGGCCGGAAATACGGCATTACCGTAAATTCGATCCGCCCCGGATTGATCCGTACCGAGGGCACAAGCGCAATGCATGAAGACAAAGAATTGGTCCAGCGACTATCCGACCAGACCGCCCTTGGCCGCATCGGTGAACCGGAGGAGATTGCCAGCATCGCAGCCTTCCTGGCCAGCGATGACGCGCGGTGGGTCACGGGTGAGACCATTGAAGGCTCGGGCGGGCACTATCTTTAACTCGTCGCATAAATAGTTATGTATATTAATATGACTGTAGACAACAAACTTCGGAAAATGCTTTTATGATATTATATGAAGGAAAATATCAGCTATGCATTTTAAGCCACTGACAATTGGCGTTTCTTCAACTGCGCTCTTTGATTTAAGAGAAGAAGACACCGTTTTTAAAACCGAAGGCATCAAGGCCTATCGCAAGCTTCAGTCGTCGCGAAGACTGGATGTCATGCAGCCAGGAACAGCCTTTAATCTTGTTAAAAAACTTTTGGGCCTGAACATTCCGGGCCAGCCTCCACGCGTTGAAATCTCCATGATTTCCCGCAACGACATTGAAACCGGGTTGCGCGCACGTCATTCCCTGGACCATTACAAACTTGAAGTGCCGCGCATTGCGCTGACAGGTGGCAAGGCAATTGAACCAACGCTTCTAAAAGCTTACGGTATCGATCTTTTTCTGTCCCGGTCGCTTGAAGATGTACAAAAAGCCGTCAATGCCGACCTGGCCGCTTGCGTCTTACATGATCCGCCCGAAAAAATCATAGAGAACAACGGAAAAATCCATTTTGCTTTTGATGGAGATCAGGTCCTTTTCTCAGGCGAGTCCGAAAGCATTTTTCAAAAAGAAGGTTTGATGAAATTCCTTCAATATGAGCAGGACATGGCCCAAACGCCCCTGCCCGAAGGCCCCTTTGCAAAGCTTCTTTTCGTTATCGAAGCCTTAAAGGCGACATACCCGTCTAATGACTGTCCGATCGAAACCTCGCTGGTGACCATGCGCAGCGGCGGGGCACAGGTCCGGCCGATGAATACCCTGATCCAGTGGGGCAAGATCCTTGATGGCGCCTATATGATCGGCCGCGCAAATTCTGAAGGCTTTAAATACCAAAAAGTCGATGTGCTCGCAGCCATCGGCGCTGATATCTTCTTCGATGACCAGATTTGCCATACTGAACCTGCGTCGCTTATCGTGCCCTCAGGACATGTGCCCGCAAAAACAAGCCACGCCGCCTGAAATTTACCAATTTCTTTGAAGTTTCCTCCGCAGACAGAGTAACATAGTGCTTGTCTTGTTGAGGGGCCCTCACACTTATGGATTGGAAAAGCGACGATATAGATCTGGAATCGGTCAGCCAACCCCAGCTCGACGACATTATCAAGAAACACCAGATGTTTCTGTCCGGGCAGCGCGGGGGCGCCAGGGCGATTTTAAAGGACCGCAACCTTTCCGGGCTCTTTTTTGGCAACAAAAATCTGGCGCAATCCGATTTCACCGGCAGCATTTTCAGGGATGCCGACATGCGGAATGCGAATTTTGAAGGCGCCAATATGTTTGGCTGCGATCTTACGGGCGCAAAACTCAATAATGCCCGCCTTGTACGCGCCGACTTGCGCGGCGCTGACTTAAGCAAAACCGATCTTAAAAACGTCGACATGACCGGGGCCGATTTAAGGCCCGGATCCAGCATCGTCAAGCGTAAAAGAGCCGTTCAGGCCGAAGCCTTTGGGAAAACCCCCGTACAAAACACCATCTTCAACGGCAGCAATCTTTCGGGCGCCAATCTGACCGGCGTCACCGCCAATAACGCCGACTTCTCAAACGCGGTGATGAAAGACTCGAAACTAAGCGGCGCAAACCTGAAACAATCCGTCATGAAAGGCTGCGATCTTTCAGGATCAGACATGGCAGGCACAGATATCCGCAGCGCCGATCTTAGCTCTGCCATCCTGACCGGCGTGGACATGAAGAAAACCGAAACCAGCGGCGCAAACCTGTCGCTGGTCCTGACCGGTGAAGCTGCGGGCAAAAGCATTGCCGAATTTGAAATGACGCTTGACGAACTTGTCATCCGGCATATGAGCTGGGTGGCGACCGGCGGAAAACAAGGCGTCCAGCTTGATCTTTCCGGCGTCGACATGCGCAAGGCCGGTGTTTTGGGCGGCAAGATGCTGACCGCGATCAAGGCGCCCGGCTCGACCTTTGCCGAGATGGACCTGCGCGGCATCCAGATGCAAAGCTCAACGCTCGACAAATCCGACTTCAGGAAATGCCAGATGAACACGGCCGATCTGCGCGGCAGTAGTTTTAAAGGCGCGATGTTTACCTGGGCCTCGCTCAAGAACGCCAATCTCGGCCCCCTTGTCTTCAAGAAACCCGACGGCTCGGAATTTGTGACACCCTGCAACTTCGAAGGCGCCGTGTTTCGCGGCGTTGATTTTTCAGGCTCCAAGTTGCAAAACGCCATTTTCAGGAAAGCCGATCTCAGCCAGGCTTTTTTCAATGACTGCGACCTGCGCAAGGCCGATTTCAGCGGCGCCAGCCTTGAGGAAACAGATTTTAAGGGAGCTCTTATCACTGAGGCCGTGTTTGACGGACTGCCGCCGTTGGTGTGATGGGAGAAGAAAAGTGGATATCAGGATCAAGACACTGCTTGCCATCATTTTCCTATTTTTTCCCTGCTCCGCTTTCGCGGAGACAGGCGACCGCGTCGTTCTGCTGCATGGCATTGGCCGCACAAAAATCACAATGTTCCCTTTGGGCGCTTACCTTTCACTTAAAGATTATGATGTCATCAACATAGACTACCAGTCGCGAGAAAAGCCTATCGAGGAGCTTATTGACGACATTGACAAGGAAATCAACCTGCATAAGACAGCCGCCGAAAAACGCATCCATTTTGTCGGCTATTCGCTTGGCGGCCTTGTGATCCGCGCCTATCTCCACAAACACCGTCCAAAAAATATCGGCCGGGTTGTCCTGATCGGCGTGCCCAATAATGGCAGCGAGGTTGCCGACTTCCTGAAAGATTACGACTTCTATAAAAAATCCTTCGGCCCGGCCGGCCAGCAATTGACGACGGATCAATCTGAAATAAAAGATCTCCTTGGAAAGATTGATTACGATGTCGGCGTTATCGCCGGGCAGATGTCAATCGACCCGATCTCATCCCTGTTCCTGATCCCAGACAAAGACGATGGAAAAGTCTCAGTCGAGAGTACCAGGCTGGATGGGATGAAGGATCATATCATTCTCAACACAACGCACACTTTCATGGTTAACAACCCGGTTGTCATGCAACAGGTCGATTATTTCATCGAACATGGAAAGTTTGAGCGTGACGCAGAGCCTGTGCCGTTACCCCAGTAAAGGCGCCAGCCATTTTTCGGCTTCAGCGAGATCGATGCCTCGCCGTTTTGCGTAGTCTTCAAGCTGATCGCGGCCGATGGCCGTCACTGAAATATAATAGCTGTCCGGGTGTGCGAAATAGAAACCGCTGACCGACGACGCGGGCCACATGGCAAGACTCTCGGTCAGGCGGATGCCGGTATTTTTTTCGACATCCAGAAGCTTCCAGATATCCCGCTTCTGCGTATGATCGGGGTTGGCGGGGTATCCCGGCGCCGGGCGAATGCCGCGATATTCCTCAGCGATCAGTTGCTCGCCCATCAGTTTTTCATCCCGCGCATAGCCCCAGAACTTCACCCGCACCTCATGATGAAGATATTCGGCAAAAGCCTCGGCAAGACGGTCGGCCACGGCCTTGGCCATCATGCTGTTATAGGTGTCGTTGTTCCGGTCGTACTCGGCCACGATCTGATCCAGCCCATCGCCTGACGTCACGGCAAAGACGCCTATGTAATCGGGCTTAGCATTCTTGGGCGCGAGGAAGTCGGAGAGACAATAATAAGCCTTGCCCTCCTCGCGCCGGACCTGCTGGCGAAGGCCGAAAACGCGCAGCGCCTCCTCCCGCCGTTCCTCGTCCTTGTAGACGATGATGTCCTCGCCTTCGGCCGCCGCCGGGAAAAGACCGATGACCCCGCGCGGCTTGATGCGCGGATCGGATTTGAATTTCCTGATCATCGCCTGAGCGTCATCGAACAATTTACGCGCCTCGGCCCCCCATTTGTCGTCGGTCAGGATATGGGGGTATTTCATTTTAAGGCCCCAGGTGTAAAAGAACGGCGACCAGTCGATATAGGGTTCCAGATCGGCGAATGTGACATCAACAACCTTCACGCCATGCAGTTTCGGCGCGGGCGGGTTGTAGCTTTTCCAGTCGGGCTTGAAAGCGCCCGCGCGCGCCTCTGCCAGCGGAATCAGCTTCTTGTTCTTGCCGCCCGCCGCAAAACGCTCCCGCGCTTCGGCGTATTTTTTATTGATCCCGTCCAGATAGGCCGGGCGCAAGGCATCGCTCATAAGATGGCTGACCACCCCCACCGCGCGCGAGGCATCGGGGACATAGACGACCGGATGATCGTAATTGGGCGCGATCTTGACCGCCGTGTGTATTTCCGAGGTCGTGGCGCCGCCGATCAAAAGCGGAATTTTAAAACCCTGCCGCTGCATTTCGGATGCGACATGGGCCATTTCTTCGAGCGACGGGGTGATGAGCCCCGAAAGGCCGATGATGTCGGCCTTTTCATCCCGTGCCGCCTGCAAAATCTTCTCGCACGGGACCATCACGCCCAGATCGACGACTTCATAGCCGTTGCACTGCAAGACGATACCGACGATGTTCTTGCCGATGTCGTGCACGTCGCCCTTGACCGTCGCCATCAATATCTTTCCGGCGCTTTTTATCTTCTTGTCTTTTTCAGCTTCCATGAAGGGCATGAGATACGCCACCGCCTTCTTCATCACGCGGGCGGATTTGACGACCTGCGGCAGGAACATCTTACCGCTGCCGAAAAGGTCGCCCACGACGTTCATCCCGGCCATCAAAGACCCTTCGATCACGTCAAGCGCGCGTTTGGATGTTTTTCGCGCCTCCTCCACATCGGCGTCGATGAAATCGGTAATACCCTTGACGAGCGCGTGTTCAAGCCGCTTGGCGACCGGCAGCTTGCGCCATTCGCCGTCTTCCTTTTCCGCCGCCTTTCCGCTGTCCTGATACTTGCCAGCCAAGGCCAGAAGCCGCTCCGTCGCGTCGGGCTTGCGGTTTAAGACCACATCCTCGACGGCGTCACGCAGCTCGCCCGGAATATCGTCATAAATCGCCAACTGCCCGGCGTTGACGATGCCCATATCCATCCCCGCCCTTGTGGCGTGGTAGAGGAAGACGGAATTGACCGCCTCGCGCACCATGTTGTTGCCGCGCAAGGCGAAAGACACGTTGGAAACCCCGCCGCTGACGAGCGCATGGGGCAACGTCTGCTTGATCCTGCGCGTCGCTTCGATAAAGGCGACGCCATACCCGTTGTGTTCCTCGATCCCAGTGGCAATGGCGAAGATGTTGGGGTCGAAAATGATGTCTTCCGCCGGGAAACCGACCTTGTCGACCAGAATCTTGTAAGCCCGCGTGCAGATTTCAAGCTTGCGTTCGACCGTGTCCGCCTGCCCCTTTTCGTCAAAGGCCATGACGACGACCGCCGCCCCATAGCGCCGGACCAGTTTCGCCTGATCCACGAACGCGCCCTCGCCCTCCTTCAGGCTGATGGAATTGACGATGCATTTGCCTTGCGCGCATTTCAGCCCCGCCTCGATCACCTCCCATTTGGACGAGTCGATCATGATCGGCACACGGGCGATATCCGGCTCGCCCGCGATGAGGTTCAAAAAGGTCGTCATCGCCTGTTTTGAATCAATAAGTCCCTCGTCCATATTGACGTCGATCACCTGCGCGCCGTTTTCAACCTGCTCGCGCGCGACGCTGAGCGCCTCCTCGAAATTTCCATCCTTGACCAGCTTGCGGAATTTGGCCGAGCCCGTGACGTTCGTCCGCTCGCCCACATTGACGAACAGCGATTCCTCGCCGATCGTGAAGGCCTCAAGACCCGAAAGACGGCAGGCGGCAGGAACTTGCGGAACCTTGCGCGGCGGCAAGCCCGCGACCGCCTTGGCAAAAGAACGGATGTGATCCGGCGTCGTGCCGCAGCAGCCGCCGATGATGTTCAAGAATCCGGCCTTGGCCCAGTCGGCAATCTCACGCGCCATATCGTTGGGCGTTTCATCATAACCGCCGAAGGCGTTGGGAAGCCCCGCGTTGGGATAAGCCGACACGCGCGTATCCGCGATCCGCGACAGCGTTTCGACATAAGCCCGCAGTTCTTTCGCCCCCAAAGCGCAATTGAGGCCGATGGAAACGGGCCTGGCGTGACGGACGGAGTTCCAGAACGCCTCCGTCGTCTGGCCCGACAGCGTCCGGCCCGAGGCGTCGGTGATCGTGCCTGAAATCATGACCGGCAGGCGGAAGCCCTGTTCATCAAACAGTTTTTCAACCGCGAAAATCGCGGCCTTGGCATTGAGCGTGTCAAAAACTGTTTCAATCAAAAGAATATCAACACCGCCCGCGACCAGCCCTTTCGCGCATTCGTGATAGGCCCCGACCAATTGATCGAAGGTGACATTGCGTGCCGAAGGCGCGTTCACATCGGGCGATATAGATGCCGTGCGGTTCGTGGGACCGATGCTACCCGCGACAAAGCGCGGCTTTTCCTCCGTAGCTGCCGCATCCGCCGCCTTGCGCGCCACCTCTGCCGAGGCCCTGGCGATTTCGAAACTCAAATCCTCCATCCCGTAGTCGGCCATGGAGATACGGTTGGCATTGAAGCTGTTGGTCTGGATGATGTCGGCGCCAGCATCCAGATAGGCCTTGTGGATTTCCGCGATGACCTCGGGCCTTGTCAGGCACAGAAGGTCGTTGTTGCCTTTAAGGTCTTTTTTCCAGTCCCTGAAACGCTCGCCCCTGTACTGATCTTCCGTCAGGCGATAGCCTTGAATCATCGTCCCCATCGCGCCGTCGAGCACAAGGATGCGACGGTCGAGGACGGTCAGGAACGTAGAAGTTTTAGACACGGGATTCATCGCAGCCTTTTCTCCAGAAAAGTCATCCCGGAGATTTGGTGCGCTGCGAAGCAGCAGTAGCACCAAATATTAACATCCGGGATCCAGTGATGTCGGCGGCTAAAGCCGCCGTCTTTTCTGGCTCCCGTATGTTCAGTGTTTGCCTTAAGGCCTTCGGCCAAGGCAAACCTACGGGGTGACGCTTTCAGTCAAACCGACTATATCCTCCCCGGCTCGCGAAGACAGCAAAACTTATTGAGATTATGTATAAAAGAAAGGGGGTAAATAATCCTTTCGCGGTAATGTGGTCGCAGCATCTGGCAACCCCCATTCTAAACCTTTAACATCCCCCCATGAAATCGTGGCATGCGCTGAACATCGAGGAAACAAAGGCGGCTCTGGATGCGCTACCAAAAGCCGCCGGCCCTAACCAGATTGAGGACAGGGATACCGTGCGCTGGCACACAATGCTGCTGCGCCAGTTCAAGAGCCTTTTGATCTTGATTCTGGCCGTCGCCGCCGTATTGTCCTTCGTCGTCGGCGACAAGGTCGATGCTCTGGCTATCCTTGCCGTCATCATCCTCAACGGCCTTCTTGGGTTTGCCCAGGAATGGAAGGCCGAAACCGCGCTCAAGAACCTCAAGAAAATGCTAAGCCCGCGCTGCCGCGTCGTCCGCGACGGACGCGAGATTGAAATCGACGCCGAAAGGCTTGTCTCCGGCGACCGCGTCATCCTGTCCTCCGGCCGCGCCGTGCCGGCCGACATCCGCCTGACGGCCGCCGTCGATCTTAAAACCGACGAATCCGCGCTGACGGGGGAGTCCCTGCCGCTTGACAAGGATACAAAGCCTCTGCCGGAAGAAACGCCGCTCGCGGAAAAACGCAACATGGCGTGGATGGGAACGCATGTCGTCAACGGCCACGGCGAAGGCCTTGTGGTTGCAACCGGCATGCAGACCGAATTTGGGCGGATCGCGGGCCTGACCGGAAAAATCACGGAAACCGGCACACAGCTGCAAAAACAGCTGGCAAAACTGGCCCGGCAGTTGGGCGGCCTGGCGCTTCTGGCGGCCCTTGCCGTCGTCACAATCGGGATCATCCACGGCAAGAACACAACCGAAGTCCTCATGACCGGCATTTCGCTGGCGGTCGCCGCCGTGCCCGAGGGGCTGCCCGCCGTCGTCACGATCACGCTGGCTCTGGGCGCCGGGATGATGGCGCGCAAGAAAGCGCTTTTGCGCAACCTGCAGGCGGCGGAAACGCTGGGCGCCGTATCCGTCATCTGCACCGACAAGACCGGAACGCTGACCAAGAATGAAATGACAGTGCAAAAAATATGGCTGCCCACGGGCGACGGCATTGATGTATCAGGCGCGGGCTATGCGCCGGAAGGTGCGTTTTCACTGAGGGGCGCTGTTTTCGAAGCGCCGCTCAACCCCGATCTTATGGAGTTCCTTGACACCGGGCGTAAATGCAGCACCGCCCGCATTGAAAAGACCGAGCGCGGCTGGCGCGCCATAGGCTCGCCGACCGAGGCGGCCCTTGTCGTGGCGGCCGAAAAGGCGGGCCTGAAGCAGGACCATCACAGCGTCATCGTTGCCGAGTTTTCCTTCAATTCGACCCGCAAGCGCATGTCGGTGGTCGAGGATTTGGGAAATGGGCGTCTTTTGTCCCACGTCAAGGGCGCGCCCGAGACCATCCTGTCGCTTTGCTCTGCCGCGCGGATCGGGGGACAAGACCGGCCCATGACGGACGAACTGCGCCGGCAAGCAGTGGCCGCCTGCGAAGCCCTTGCCGCGCAAGGCCTTCGGACGCTGGCTCTGGCACGGAAAGACATGGCCGCAGGATCGGCATTGACGGAAACAACAGCCGAAAGCCATCTGACTCTTCTGGGTATAGCCGGCGTCATCGACCCGCCGCGGCCCGAAGTGCCCGCCGCGCTTGAAAAGGCAAAAAGTGCGGGCATCAAGGTCATTGTCATCACCGGCGATTCCGGCGCCACGGCCAAGGCCATTGCCGGACAGATCGGCCTGAAGACAGACAAAATCCTGACCAGTGCGGAGATGAAAGCCCTGACCGACGCGGAACTGGCCGCCATCCTGCAAGACGACGTCCTTTTCGCCCGCACGGTGCCTGAAGACAAGTTCCGCATCGTCAAGCTCCTGCAGGATCAGAACCGCCTCGTCGCCATGACAGGCGACGGCGTGAACGACGCCCCGGCGCTCAAGCAGGCGGACATAGGAATAGCGATGGGCATACGCGGCACGGACGTGGCCAAGGGTGCGGCCGACATTGTGCTGACCGACGACAACTTCGCCTCGATCATCGCGGCGATCGAGGAAGGACGGCGGCAATACGCCAATATCCGAAAATTCGTGCGCTATCTCACCTCGGCCAATATCGGCGAGACATTGACGATCTTCGCCAACATCGTGACGGGCGGGCCTCTTGTCCTGCTGCCGATCCAGATCCTGTGGATCAACCTCGTGACCGATGGCGTAACCGCCCTTTCACTCAGCGTCGAGCGCGCCGAAAAGAACATCATGCAGGAACTGCCGCGCGCGATGGATCAACCCATCCTCGCCCGCGACGCCATTTTGTCGCTTGGGCTTTTCGGTTCCTATATCGCCGCCGCCACTTTGTGGCTTTTCTACACTCATGCCGACAGCTCATACCCCCACATCAACACCATCGCCTTCACGGCCGTAGTGGCGCTTTCCAACGCGCATGTCCTTAACTTCCGCAACCTTCACGGCCCGATCGCCGCCATCGGCTGGTTTTCCAACCCCTGGCTTCTGGCCGCCATTGCCGCCATGATGGGATTGCAGGTTCTGGCCGTCCATCTCCCCTTCCTGCAAACCGTGCTGCACACCGTCCCGCTTGCCCCGCGCGACTGGGCGCTGATTGCCGGTATCACCCTGCCGCTTTTTGTTGTGCCGGAACTTTATAAAATCGCGCGCGGAAAATCATCATAGAGCTTCAATTTGTTTTCGGATCGAAACATCCTACGTTAAATCGCATTATTGTTTCGAAAATTATATGGGCTGGCGATATAAATTTTCCTGACTTTAATTAGTAAAGTGTTAAAATTATCCACGCATACTGTTGCATGGTACGGGCTTCTCAGGATTTGTTATCGCCCGGACATAGCAATAACAACGTTATTACAGCAGCCGATTTAAAAAGGGGTGATTTCATGAACAAGTTTCTAAACAATTTTTCCATCAGCAGCCGGATGTTCTTCAGCATTTCGTTTTTTATCGTGACTTTGCTGATGTCGGTCTACCAGGCGCACCAGAGCATCGGCTCCAACATCGATTTCGCCACGAAGGAAAAAATGGGTAACGCATACCAGCGTCCTTTGGCCAAGCTCCTTAATGACAGCGGTCATTTACGCACCCTGCTGGCTTTGACGAGAAGCACCGGCGGCAGCAGCGGCAAAGCTCAGATTAAAGGCGTCGTTTCCTCTCTCGACAATGGAATGGCGGAATTAAAAGAAGTCAACAAAGAATACGGCGTCGATCTTCAATTCACCGAAGATGGGCTGAAAAGCCGCGGACGCGGACATCTGAAATACGAACTGGTTGAAAAAAAATGGACGTCGCTCAGACAGGCCGTTGCGGCCGACCCGGCGAACGCTGAGCTTGACGGCATGGTTGCGTCCTATATCTCGGATATTCGCGGCATGATCGCCCATTCCGGCGATACTTCAAACCTCATTCTTGATCCAGACCTTGACAGTTATTATCTCATGGATGTGACCTTGCTTGCCTTGCCGCAGACGATGGACAGGCTGTCGGTCATTGCTTCGACCCTTTATCCGAAACTTGGAGAAGATCTGTCGCTTGAAGACAAAACAGAGTCTGCCGTCATGTCCCGGATGCTCAAAGAAGCAGATATGGACCGCGTATCCGCCGATATGGATACTTCCCTAAAGGAAGACCCTAACTTCTACGGAAAAAGCCCGACTTATGAGGCCAAGGCCAAGCCGGCGCTTGAAACCTACATTCAAAAGAACACGGGCTTCGATGACACGCTCAAAAAACTTGGTGAAGGCCGGTTTGTCCCGCGCGAGGAGTTTGTATCGGCTTTCAACGACGCGCGCGAAGCCGCCTTTGATTTTTGGAACACGGGTTTTGACGAACTTGACGGACTTCTGGATGCGCGTATCTCGGCCTACCAGAAACAGCAGATGAACGCCCTCCTGGTCGCTTTTGCAGGAATCATGCTCTCGACCCTGTTCTATCTCGTCGTCTTGCGCAGCTTGCTGCGCCCAATCAACTCATTGACCAATGCGATGACGGAATTGGCGGCGAACAAGATCAACATTGACATCCCTTACGAAGACGCGCAGTCGGAAATAGGCAAGATCGCAAAGACGTTGCTTGTCTTTAAGAAGAACGCGGAAGAAAAAGCCCGCCTTGAAAAAGAGCAAAGCCTGCAAAAAAGCCTTGCTGAAGAAGAAAAGAAACGGGCCATGCGCGAGCTTGCCGATGCCTTTCAAAGGGATGTCGGCTCCGTCATCGATAGCGTGAATGCCGCGGCCGCAAATCTGCAAACGGCCGCAAAAACGATGACGTCCGCAGCGGAAGAAACGGCAAGACAAGCTTCTTCCGTTTCGGATGCCTCCGAAAAAGCGACCACGAACGTTCAGGTCGTGGCTTCTGCGACGGAAGAGCTTTCGGCTTCCGTCCATGAAATTCAGGATCGTGTTGTCCAGTCAAATGGAAAAGTCCAGCAGGCCGCCCAGCAAGCCTCGCTCACGACTCAGAAAGTCAGCAGCCTGACAAGCGCAGCCAACAAGATCGGCGAGGTCGTCAAACTGATCACCGATATTGCGACACAAACCAACCTCCTGGCGCTCAACGCCACGATCGAGGCCGCGCGCGCAGGCGACGCCGGGAAAGGTTTTGCTGTCGTTGCATCGGAAGTCAAAAACCTGTCCGGGCAAACGGCTCAGGCCACGGAACAGATCGTGATGCAGATTAAAAACATTCAGGATGAAACGGAAAGCTCGGCCAACGCCATCCGGGGCATCACCCAGGCCATCGAAGAAGTCAATCAGATGTCGGCGGCAATTGCCGCCGCCGTCAGCGAACAAGGCGCTGCCACGCAGGAAATCGCCCGCAACGTCAATCAGGCCTCACACGGAACGGCCAGTGTCTCGACCAGCATTGAATGCGTGAGCGACGCGGCACAGAAGACCGGATCAGTCGCCAATCAGGTCCTGACGGCAGCGGAAGCGCTCTCCAAAAACGGGGCGGCGCTGAAAAACCAACTGGATTCTTTCCTGCAAAGGATCAAGGCGGCCTGAAAACTTATGCCTCTTTTGGCGTACTGTTAAATTTGCTGCTTTGTCTTCTCCCGCCGTATAATATAATGCAGGCGGACCATGATGGATGTTCTCTACATAGCCGCTGGACTTGCGCTCCTGACGCTCGGCGGAGAGCGGCTTGTGCGCGCCAGCGTTGCCATTTCGGAAAGGATGCGGCTTTCCGCCCTTTTGGTCAGCGTTGTGGTCGTAGGCTTTGGCACATCATCACCCGAACTTATGGTTGCGCTGCAAGCCACACTGCATGACGCGCCGGACATTGCGCTCGGCAACATCGTCGGCAGCACCATATACAACACCCTGCTTATTCTGGGCGTGGCCGCCCTTATCACCGCCATCCCCGTCGATTCTCCAGCCGTCCGCCGCGATATTCTGGTTGTTCTCACGGCCAGCTTCCTTCTGGCTATTTTATCCTTCGCCGGAATTATCAGCCGCTTCATAGGCCTTGCCATGATTGCCGCGCTCGCCGCCTATCTTTCATATGCCTTTTGGGAAGAAAATGGAAAAAAAGGAAATAGGCAGGAAAAGAAATTGCAGCATCGGATAAAGACCGAGATTTCTGTCAAAGACATGCCCCTCTGGCAGGCCATCCCGCAAGCACTTGCAAGCCTTCTGTTTCTGATTGCAGGAGCCCATCTTCTGGTCGAGGGCGCAACCGCGTTGGCCGCACATGCCGGCATACCTGAAGCCATCATCGGCCTTACCATTGTGACAATCGGAACGACACTGCCCGAGCTTGCGACAGCCGTCATTGCCGCGCGCCGGAAACATACCGACATCGTCATCGGCAACATCCTGGGCAGCAATATTTTCAACATTCTTGGAATTTTGGGGATGACAGCTATTGTAAAGCCCATTCCCTTTGCCGGGCACATCGCCGAGCAGGACGTCTGGATCATGCTGGCTGTTTCAGCTCTTCTGGCCGCCGTGGCTTTAAGCGGCCGGAAAATCAGCCGGATTGAAGGCGGCATCTTCCTTTTGCTTTACACCGGATATCTGTTGTGGCTTTATCTTTCGGGAGGAAAACCCACATTATGAAACTGACTTTTCTCGGCGCGACGCAGACGGTCACCGGCTCCAAATACCTGCTGCAGGATGATGGGCGACGGTTTCTGGTCGATTGCGGCCTGTTTCAGGGACGCAAGGAGCTGCGCCTGCGCAACTGGGCCGAACTCCCCGTCAATCCGGCCTCGGTCAACGCGCTTCTTTTGACACATGCGCATCTGGATCACAGCGGCTATATCCCGCGCCTTGTGCGCTCGGGTTTCAGGGGGCCGATCTACTGCTCGGAAGCCACCTTCGATCTTTGCAAAATCCTTCTGCCCGACAGCGGCCACATCCAGGAAGAAGACGCCGAAAACGCCAACCGCCACGGCTTTTCAAAACACCATCCTGCCCTTCCTCTTTATACACAGAAAGAAGCCGAGACATGCCTGAAACAGTTCAGCCCCGTCGAGTTCGGAAAAACTTTCGATCTGGGTCAGGGCATATCCTTCAGCCTGCACCGGGCGGGGCACATTTTGGGCGCTTCCTTCATCCGTGTGCAGGCTGGCGACGGCATGTCGATCCTGTTTTCCGGCGACATCGGCCGGTTGCACAACCCGCTGATGAAACCTCCGGCCAAAATGCACGATGCCGACTATCTGGTCGTGGAATCGACCTACGGCGACCGGCTGCACGACAAGGACGATCCAACCGACGATCTCGGCCATATCATCCGTGACACGGCAGCGCGCGGCGGCACGGTCGTCATCCCGGCCTTTGCCGTGGGGCGGACGCAGGAAATCCTCTATCACCTTTCGGTTCTCAAGAACGAGAAAAAAATTCCCGACCTTCCGATCTATGTCGACAGCCCCATGGCAATCAACGTGACGGAGCTTCTGCACAAGCATGCGAACGACCACCGTCTGTCGTCTGATGAATGCGCGGACGTCTGCGATACGGCCATCTACACGCGCGCGCCTGAAGAGTCAAAAGCCATCAACCGCTCGAGCCCCATGCCCAAGGTCATTATTTCCGCCAGCGGCATGGCGACCGGCGGGCGCGTCCTGCACCATCTGAAACAGTACATCGGCGATGCCCGCAACACGATCCTCTTCGCGGGCTATCAGGCCGAAGGCACGCGCGGCGACCGGCTTGTCCGTGGTGAAACCGACATCAAGATCCACGGCCAGCTGTGGCCCGTGCGCGCCCGGATCGTCAATCTGGCCAATATGTCGGCGCATGCCGATTCCGGCGAGATACTGTCATGGCTGGAAAATTTCAAACCCGCGCCGCGCCGGGTATTTGTGACGCATGGCGAACACAGCTCTGCCCTTGCCCTGAAAGATAAAATCATGAAACGCTTTGGTTGGGATGCCGCCGTGCCGGAATACATGCAGACGGTGGAGTTTTGATCTTAGAAATGGGTTCCTGCCTTCGCAGGGAAACGCCAGACCCGTGCTCCTGCGAAGGCAGGAGCCTATGGATGTTTCGGATGCGTATATTCTTGATCTTTCTCTCTGGCGCTCTTTCCCCGCTGAAATCCGACGGCGGGTGCTTTTGGCCGTGATGGCGCAGGTGTCGCCCAAGCCCTACCCGCCAAGATCCGATGCGGTCGATGGCCTGATGCGGGCTTTGGAGCAAAAAGGTTTCAAGGGCCGGACGCTGGCGGGGTGCCGGTTCTGTGCGGAAAGCAAGGGGAAGGTAAAAATTACGGAGGAGTATTCTTTATCGTCATCCCGACGGAGCGAAGCGACGAGGGATCTTGCATGCCGCCCATTCGAAGATCCCTCGCTTGATGCTCGGGATGACGATATGGGGAAATTTTTTCAGCCTCTATTCACGGCTTGACCTCCACCAAGCGCACAGGCCGGCAACTAAGCCGACAGCCGTCCTTAAGGTTCCAATCAACGTTGCCGTCCGAGAGGCGGACATCCCACACGCGGGACGGGTCGTCCCGGTGCTCTGTGGACGACCAGTACCAGTCGGGA